>Ga0180430_10000011_pt1 | contig 267816 bp, 221 predicted proteins | sample SS_ome_9_FD_132999 | JGI IMG/M metagenome (GOLD analysis project Ga0180430, IMG submission 132999) | Hypersaline lake sediment archaeal communities from the Salton Sea, California, USA - SS_1_S_2 metaG | ecosystem: Environmental > Aquatic > Non-marine Saline and Alkaline > Hypersaline >...
GCGCTTGCTCTTTGGTCGCTCCTACACTGACCGACGAGTTGGAGCGCACGCCGTGCACCTGGTTCGGGGGTGCTTGGCGCTTGCTCTTTGGTCGCTCCTACACTGACCGACGAGTTGGAGCGCGCGCCTTGGTTACGGCTGCAGGACGAAGGTCCGGAAGATGTAGTCGTCCGAGGTCGGGCTGAGGGCGTAGCCACCGCCGCTGTCCTGGGCGGCGCTGCCGCCGGCGTAGGGGTCGCCGCCGCTTCCATCGATGCCGAGGAAGCGGGCGATGTGCTGCGTGTCGGTTCCGGTGCGGCTCACGAACTCGACGACGATGGCGTACACCTCGCCCGTCGCGACGACGCGACCGGGGTCGTTTCCGACGTCGAAGATCGTGAACGTCTCGATCCCGAGCCCGGGCAGCGTGCTCGTGTCGACCAGGATCGGCGCGATGATGGAGCTCGCGACGCTCGGGTCGGGGAGGCCGCCGATCGTCGGGCGGACGGTGATCCGGATGGTGCCCGTGTCGATCGAGGAGCCCTGCGTGAGCAGGAGCCAGAAGCGCTCGAACTTCCCGTCGTTCAGGACCGTGAAGGTCTGCGCGACCTCGACGGTCTCGCTCACCTGACCGTTCGTGGTCGCCGCGCCCACCGGGTTGAACTCGGCGTCGACCAGCAGGACGGCGCCCGCGGTGTCGCTCCCGCAGCCGGCGCCGGTCAGCGCCGCGAGCAGGAGACCCACGAGAAGGAGGCAACGAGTTCGGTCGAGCACGGCGTTCTCCAGGCCAGACAGTGGCCGTCCCGGGTTTCATCGGAAAATCGGGTAGATAGCTTGAGGACTGCGCACCGGTGACCTGTCGCTGAGCGGCCTTCCCCGAAAAACCGCGGGAGAACCGGCGCTTACGGAGCCTCCGCGGCCTCCACGCGACGAGGCCAAAGCCCCTCTCGCCGGGCGCCCAGGCCGCTTGTTCCGACTCCTCCGCCCACTAGAATGCGCGGTCCCCTCCCCGCCCCGACCTGGAGCCCCGATGAGCGAGCCCGCCTCCCCGATCCGCATCGAAACCGAGGGCGCCATCGCCCGCGTCATCGTCGACCACCCGCCGATGAACCTGCTCGGCGCCGCGCTGATGGGTGCGCTCTTCGAGACGGTCGAACGCCTCGAGCAGGACGAGACGAGTCGGGTCGTCGTGCTCTCGAGCGCCGACCCCGATTTCTTCATCGCCCACGGCGACGTCGAGACCATCGCCCAGGTCCCCCCGGAGCCGACGCCGCCCGTCGACTCGCTGCCCTTCACGCACCAGATCCTCGAGCGATGGCGGAAGCTCCCGCAGATCACGATCGCCTGCATCGAGGGCTTCGCCCGGGGTGGCGGCAGCGAAGTCGCCCTCGCTTGCGACATGCGCTTTGCCGCGCTGGATCGCGCCGTCTTCGCCCAGCCCGAGGTTCCGCTGGGCATCCTGCCGGGCGCCGGCGGCACCGTCCGCCTCACGCGCCTGGTCGGCCGCGCCCGGGCGGCCGAGATCATCCTCGGCGGCGACGACTTCTCCGCTCGCGAGGCCGAGCAGTACGGCTGGATCAACCGGGCGCTGCCCGCGGACGAGCTCGGCCCCTTCGTCGACCGCCTCGCGCGCCGCATCGCGAGCTTTCCCGCCCACACCCTTCGCGAAGCGAAACGCACGATCCAGCAAGTCGCCGACCGCGACCTCGAACGCGACCTGCTGACGGAGCAGCACACCTTCGACGCGCTGATGGCCGACCCCCGCTCCGAGCGGGTCCCGCGCATGCAACGCTTCCTCGATCGCGGGGTCCAGACCCGGGAGGGCGAGCAGGACCTCGCAGCGGCCTGTGAGACCCTCGGCGAGGACTGACCCCCTCCCTCTGGAGGCCCGGAGACCAGGAGCCCGCCATGGCCCGATCGGAAGCCTACGACCGTCACCCCGAGCACGTCCTCCGGTTCGAGGACACCCCGGCCGCCGTCCGCATCCGGGTGGGCGAACACGTCCTCGCCGAAACGCGTCGGGGCCTAACCCTGCTCGAGGGGCGCTACCCGGCCGTCGTCTACGTGCCACGCGAGGACGTTCGGATGGAGCGGCTTCGACGGGTCGACCACTCGACCCACTGCCCCTTCAAGGGAGACGCGACCTACTTCGACTTCGGGGATCACGCGCAGGAAGGGCCGGCGTCCGTCGCGCAGGTCGCCTGGAGCTACGAAGACCCCTTCGACCAGATGGAAACGATCCGCGGCCACCTCGCATTCTACGCGGATCGCGCGATCATCGAGACTCTCGAAGAATGAACCGGACCGCTTCGACAGGAGAACGAACATGGGTGAATTGGACGGAAAGGTCGCGCTGATCACCGGCGCCGGACAGGGCGTCGGCCAGGGCATCGCCTTCGCACTCGCTGCGGAAGGCGCGGCCATCGCGGTCAGCGGACGCACGGCGTCGAAGCTCGACGACACGTGCAAGCAGATCACCGAGCGCGGCGGCCAGGCGAAGCTCTTCCCCTGCGACGTGAAGGACGACCGCTCCCTCGCGAAGCTCGTCGACGACGTCGTCGAACAGCTCGGCACGATCGACATCCTCGTGAACAATGCGCAGGAAGTCCCGCTCGGCCCCCTCGAAGGCGTGAGCGACGAGGCGTTCACGGCGGGCTGGGAGAGCGGCCCCCTCGCGACCTTCCGGCTGATGAAGCTCTGCCGACCGCATCTGGCGGGCGGCGGCTCGATCGTCAACCTCGCCACCGCCGCCGCGAAGCGCTGGGACATGAGCAACTACGGCTGCTACGCCGCGGTCAAGGAAGCCGTGCGCAGCCTGACCCGCGCGGCCGCCTGCGAGTGGGCCGTGGACGGGATCCGTACGAACGTGATCCTGCCGCTCGCCGCGAGCCCCGGCCTCGCGGGCTGGATCGAGAACGACCCCGAGGAAGCCCAGGCCTACTTCCAGACGATCCCCATGCGGCGCGTGGGCGAGCTCGAGGAAGACATCGGCCGGTTCGTGGTGACGCTCTGCAGCGACGCCTGCGCGTACGTGAACGGGCAGTCGATCGCCCTGGACGGCGGACAGGCCCTGATCGGCTGAGCAGCGCCGGACCCGGACTCGCCGCGCGACTCCCGAGACGCAACGAGGGCGCACGATCGAAATCGTGCGCCCTCGCCGTATCGGTCGTCCTGTGCCCCCACCTGATCCGCCCGCAACATCGAAGCTGACCAGCTGGAAGAACCGACCTGTCCTCGAGGCCGCAGGCCTCGAAGAATCTCGAGGCCACAGGCCTCGAAAAATGACGTCAGCCCTCGATGCGAATCGCCTGACGCGGGCAGAGCCGCTCGGCGTCCTGCATCTTGGCGCGGAGATCTTCCGGGATCTCCTCCATCAGGACGGTCAACGTGTCGTCTTCCTCCACGCGGAACACTTCGGGACAAGCCTCCATGCACAGCGCGTTCGCCTCGCAGAGGTCGTAGTCCACAACAGCCTTCATGTGCTCTCTCCTGGGCGGCCCCTTCGAGGGACGTGGCCCGCATTCGAATCCGGACTCCATGCTCCCGCGATGGGGACGCCTTTCGAGACTACCCCATCCTTTCCGCGCATTTCCAGCCCCGCGACGACACCGGAAGACGAGTTGCCCGTGCGAGGTCGAGGCGCGATGATCGCGCCGCTGGAACGTGTTCCAACAGGGAGTCTCGATGCAGGATCTCGCCGGAAAGAACGCCGTCGTCGTCGGAGGGGGCCAGGGCATCGGCCGCGGCATCGCCCTCGCCCTCGCCCGCGAAGGGATGGACGTGGCCGTCCTCGACATCGAGCAGGCCGCCGCCGAATCGGTCGCGAAGGAGCTCCGCTCCCTCGACGTGCGGGCGGTCGGGCTCCGCGCCGACGTGACCAACACCGACTATCTGAACGCCGCCGCGCGTGAAGTGACGCACCGGCTGGGTCCCGTCCACGTCCTCTCCAACAACGCCGGCGTGGTCGTACCGCAGGGCCCGATCACCGAGAAGCGCGAGGCCGACTGGCGCTTCGTCTTCGAAGTTAACCTCTTCGGCATCGTGAACTGCGTGCAGGCCTTCCTGCCCCAGATGCGCGCTCACGGACGTGGAGGCCACATCGTGAACACCTCCTCCACCGCGGGCCTCGTCGCGATCCACGACCTCGAGGTCGGGATCTACACCGCGTCCAAATATGCCTGCAACGGCTATACGGAGATCCTGCGCGGCGAGCTCGCCGGCGAGGACATCGGGGTCTCCGTCCTCTGTCCGGGGCTCATCGCCACCGATCTGTCGCGGACCTCCGCCCGGAACCGTCCGGACCGCTTCGGCGGCCCGAGCGAAGCGCCGCCGCCGATGCCCGACGAGATGGCGGCGCAGGCGATGCCCCCCGAAGCGGTCGGACCGATCGTCGTCCGCGGCATCAAGGCGAACCGGCTCACGATCCTGACGCACCCGGAGATCGTCGAGCCCCTCACCCAGGGCCGCTTCGACGCGATCCGCGCCGACGCTCGGGCGGAGGCCGACGAGCGCTAGGGCCCGGGCGCCCCGCTCCCTCTCCGCACCCGACCCGCGTCGCTAGGAGACGCGCAGCCGGCAGCTGTCCCCGACCTTCTCGATGTGGCCCGAGGTCGGCCCCGCGAAGTGGGTCCCGATCACGAGCACGTCCGTATCGCCGTAGCGCGCCACGAAATCGCGGCGGGTCTCGATCGCCCGCTCCGGCTGGGCGTCGGGATGACTGCCCCAATGGGGCTCCGCCAGCTGGACCGGGTGGTGGACCATGTCCCCGGTGATCACCGCGCGCTCGCCCTTAGACTCGATCGTCACGCTGACGTGGCCGGGCGTGTGGCCGGGCGTCGACTCGAGCTTCACCTCGTCGGTGATCGCATGGTCGTCGGGGACCAGCTCATGGAGCCCGGCGTCGATCACGGGCTGGACGCCGAAGCGGAGGTCGATGTTCTCGTCCTCCGGGCCGTCGATCCAGTGGGCGTACTCGTCCTTCGCGAACAGGTACTTCGCGTTCGGGAACGTGGGCACGAACGCGTCCCCCACCTTCATGGTGTTCCACCCCACGTGATCGAAGTGGAGATGGGTGCACATCACGTAGTCGACCTGCTCCCGCGGAACGACCGCCTCGAGATCCTCGAGGAAGTTCGTCTGGAGCGGCCCCATCTCCATCGGGAGCGGGCGATCGTTCCCCATGCAGGTGTCGACCACGATCGTCTTGCCGGCGGACTCGACGACGAGCGCGTGGATCGAGAGCACGATCTGCCCGGCTTCGTTCATGAAGTCGGGCACGAGCCAGGACTTGTGCGCTTCGAGCCGCTCGGAGTCGACGTTCGCGATCAGCGCCTCCGGCGGCAGCGGCGCTTCCTGTTCGAGGACACGGGTGACCTTCACGTCCCCGATCTGCCAGGTCTTGTACTCGGTCATCGCGTCCCCTCCCTCGCCGCTCCGCCGGTCGTGCCTAGAAGACCGGCGGCGGAATGAAGCTGTCCTTCACCGGCACCTTGCCCTCGAAGACCTTCGTCATCTGTGCCTTGACGTCTTCGAAGGTCCAACCGGCCTCCTCGTCCGACGCGTGCGAGGTGACGCCGTGCTTCGGCGGCTCCATCACCGTGATGTCCTTGCCCCAGACGATGAAGACGTTGCCCGAGACGTTCTGGGCGGTCGGAGAGGCGAGCCAGGCCACGAAGGGCGAGACGTTCTCCGGCGCGAACATGTCGAAGCCCTCGTCGGGCTTGGCGAAGAACTGCGCCGTCTGACCGACCATCGTCATGGCCGTTCGCGCGCGGGGCATGAAGGTGTTCGCCGTGACGCCGTACTTGGCGAGCGCGGTCGCCGCGCCGTTCGTGATCGTGATGATCCCGCTCTTGGCCGCCGAGTAGTTCGGCTGGCCCGGGTCGGCGAAGAACGCCGCCTCGGACGCGGTCGAGAGGATGCGTCCGTAGACCTGGCCCTCGGCCTTGCCCTTGTTGCGGAAGTACTCCGCCGCGTGGCGGATGCCGCAGAAGTGGCCCTTCAGGTGGACGCGGAGGACGCTGTCGAACTGATCCTCCTCCATCGCGAAGATCATCTTGTCGCGACAGAAGCCCGCGTTCGAGACGAGGATGTTGAAGTCGCCGAAGGTCTCGACCGCCGTCGTGATCATCGACTTCGACTGCTCCCAGTCCGCAACGTCGCCGAAGTGGGCGACGGCCTCGCCGCCCGCGGACTTGATCTCGTCGACCACGCCCTGGCCGGCCGACTCGTCGCGGCCGGAGCCGTCGGCGGCGACGCCGAGATCGTTGACCACGACCTTCGCGCCCTGCCGCGCGAGCTCGAGGGCGTGCGCGCGACCGAGGCCCCGCCCGGCGCCGGTGACGACGGCGACCTTTCCGTCCAGTTCACCCATGATGTGTCCTCCTGCTGATCACGAGCCGCCTAGAGGCGCTCGATGATCGTTCCCGTGCCGACGTTCGCGCCGCAGCACATCGTGATGAAGGCCGTACCCTGACCCGCTCGCTCGAGCTCGTGGAGCGCGGTCACGATCAGCCGCGACCCCGTCGCACCGACCGGGTGTCCCAGCGCGATCGCGCCGCCGTTCACGTTCACCTTGGCCATGTCGATGTCGTAGACCTGCGCCCAGGAGAGCGGGACGGACGCGAACGCCTCGTTGATCTCGTAGAGGTCGATGTCGTTGCGGATCGACATGCCCGTCTTCTGCTCCATGATCCGCGTCGCGTCGACGGGACCGTCGAGCCCGTAGTAGGGATCCGTGCCGGTCAGCACGTCCTGGACGATCCGCGCGCGCGGCTTCAGCCCGTACTGCTCGGCCTTCTCCTTCGTCATGATCAGGACCGCGGCCGCACCGTCGGAGATCTGCGAGGAGTTGCCCGCCGTGTGGATCGTGTCGGGCAGGACGGGATTCAGAGCGGCGAGTCCCTCGGCCGTCGTCTCACGGATGCCCTGGTCCCGCTCCACCTTGACCGTGTCGCCGGTCGGCTGACCGTCGTCACCGAGAACGGGCGCCTCGACCGGAACGATCTCACGCTCGAAACGGCCCTCGGCCTGGGCGGCCGCCGCCTTCTGCTGGCTCGAGAGCGCGAAAGCATCCGCGTCTTCGCGGCTGATCCCGCGATTCTCGGCGATTCGCTGGGCCATCTCGAACTGCGTCTGCGGCGAGTCCCAGGGCCAGTTCTCGGGCATGAAGTAGCCGGGGCCGTTGATCACGTTCTGGCCGAGGCCGACGTGGCTCATCATCTCGATGCCGCAGCCGATGCCGACGTCGATCGAGCCGCCCTTCACGAGGGCGTTGATCAGGCTGTTCGCCTGCTGGCCCGAGCCGCACTGGGTGTCGATCGTCGTGCCGCCGCAGGTCCAGTCGTCGCCCTCGGAGAGCCAGGACTGCCGCGTGATGTTGTTGCTCTGCTCGCCGGCCTGCGTCACGCAGCCGCCGATGATCTGCTCGACGTCCTTCGGCTCGATCCCCGCTCGCTCGACCACGGCGCGCTGGATGCGGCTGAAGAGGTGGGCCGTATGCATGCCCGACAGGTCGCCCTTGATCATCTTGCCGCGGGCGATCGGGGAACGAACCGCCTCCACGATGACTGCTTCTCTCATTTCGACACCTTTCTTTCCGCACGCGGACTCGCGTGCTCACCGGCCCTCCGCGAGCGGGAGGGCGGCCAAATTAGGAACTCCGGTTCGCGCCGTCCAGAACCAGCTCGACGGACGCGCGCATGCGTTCGTTGATCGAGGCCTGGGTCTCGCACCCGCTCGACCAGTTGATCATCACCGCGAACCAGATCTGGTTCAGCACTTCGCCCAGAAGCCGTTCCCGGTCGTCGATCTCGGCGGGTTCCGAAGCCGCGATCGGCTCGCCGCGCAGGGCCCCGACCACCATCCGCAGCATGAGGTCGTGGAAGATCCCCACCTTCTGGGCGAGCGCCGGCTCGCCCGCCGCGGAGGCGCGGAACATCGCACGCGTCAGGTTCGGGCGCCGCAGGTTGCCCCGGGTCGCCATGACGAAGAAGGCGACCACCCGCTCGGCCGCGGTGTCGCCCTTGGGAGGCCGCTCGAAGACGCGATCGGCCATCGCGCGGGTCTCGCGCTCGAGGGCCGCCACCAGCAGGTCCTCCTTGCTGTGGAAGCGCCGGTAGAGCGTCCCCATCGCGACGCCCGCGTGACTGGCCACGTCCCGCAGACGCACCGCTTCGAAACCGCCCTGCTCCGCGAGGTCGATCGTCGTCTCGATGATCCGGAGCGCGCGCTCCTCGACGAGCGGATCAGGGGGAGATTCGGCGGCCATGGGGCCGGATTGAAACACGTTTCACCCCCCCCCGAAAGCGACCCGCGGCCGCGCCCGCGGGCGGCCGGATCGCGGCCCGGCGCGGGAATGACGTACCCTGCGCCCCCCATGTCGCAGGATCCCGCCCCGCCTCCGCCGCCCGAGAGCCTTCAGGCCTTCTGCCTCGACGTGCTCCGGCGCGGGGACCTCGAGACGAAGCTCCGTCCCCCCACAGGGCCGGCCGGCAGCGCGCTCCGGGACGAGCCCGGCGAGGCGATCCTGGACATCGATCGCCCCGCTCGGGACGCACCCCTCTCCATGGGCCCGGGCGGCGGGGCGCTCCCCTCTCCCGGCGCCCTCGCCGACGCCGACGCGCGGCGCGAATGCCTCTCGCGATTCGCCCACCACGAGCTCCAGGCGGTCGAGTATTTCGCCTGGGCGCTCCTGCGATGGCCCGACGCGCCGCCCGAGCTGCGTCGCGGCCTGGTCTCCGCCCTCGGCGACGAACAGCGTCACTGCCGTCTCTATCTGGAGCGTCTCGAGGCCCTCGGCGGCCACTTCGAGACCGGCGACCACTCCGACTACTTCTGGCAGCAGGCCCCCGCGATCGCCGCCTCCGAGGCGGGCCTGCGCGCGTTCCTCTCCGCGATGGGGCTGACTCTCGAGCAGGCGAATCTCGACTTCACCCTGACCTATCGGGATGCCTTCCGGGACGCGGGCGACGAGGAGAGCGCCCGGATCTGTCAGGTCGTCCACGACGACGAGATCGCCCACGTGGCGCTCGCGGTGCGCTGGCTGCGCCGTCTGTCGGGGGGCGAGGACGCGGAGGACGCCGACCTCCGGGACTACCTCGAGACGGTGCCCTTCCCGCTCGGCCCCGCCCGTGCCAAGGGGCGCCGCTTCGAGTCGGCCCCGCGCAAGCGGGCGGGTCTCTCGACCGCCCTGATCGATCACGTGCGCGAGGCGCGGGTCGGCGAGCGGGACGCGACGCCGATCGACCTCGTCCCGAACCTCGGCGCCGAAGAGGGGGAGGATGCGCGCGGCTACCGCGACCAGCCCCCGGTCCGCACCGCCGCCCACCTCTGGGCCCTCCTCTTTCCGAGACGCGCGCGACTCGCCTTCGAACGGAGCGCCGAACCGGGTCCCGAGACGCGGTCCCTGTGGCCGAAAGCGCTCGGCGCGTCCCCCTCCGACGCGGCCTTCGACTTCCTGGACGGGCCGGGCCCCCACGCCTGGCTCGCGACGGCGACCGCGGTCGAGCGCTGGCCCGCCCTCGCCGCCGCCGCACCGGCGCCCGCGATCGTGGCGCGCCTCCACGACAAGGCCTTCGCCGCCCGCGAGGCCGAAGCGCTCGGCCTCGTCCACCGCACCCTCGCGCCCCTCGTCGAGGTCCTCGAGCCGGAACGGCTCGAGGACCCCGAGGCGCTCGCCGCGTTCCTCTCGGATCGCCTCTCCGCGTGGCCCGAATGGACCGGGCGGCGCTTCACGCTCAAACCGCGCCACGGCAGCAGCGGGCGGGGCCGCGTCGGAGGACGGGACGCGATCGACCTCGACAAGCTCCGCGGTGCGCTGCCGCGGCTCGCGGCGCGCGGGGGCGCGATCTTCGAGCCGTGGCTGGATCGCACGACGGACCTGTCCGTCTCGCTCCACGTCCCGCCACCGAAAGCGGATGCCCCGCTCGTCGTCCTCGGCTCCCTCGAGATGTGGACCACCGCGAGCGGGGGCTACCGCGGACACTTCGGGGAAGTCGACCACCGCGGGCGCGTCTTCTCGGGCGATCCGGACGACGAGACCCTGCGCGGCGATGCCGCCGCCCTCGCCGCCCGGGCACGAGCGGAGGGCTTCTTCGGTCCCTGCGGCGTCGACGCCTTCCGCTACCGACAGCCCACACCCGGCGGCCCGCCGATCGAACGCCTGCGCGGGGCGGTCGAGTTCAACGCGCGAGCGACGATGGGTCTGGTCGCGATCGGCCTCGTGAAGCGGGCCTTTCCGCGGGTTCGCAAGCGCCTCGGCCTCCAGCCCGGCGAGCGACACGGCTTCGCCCTCACCCATCGCGCGGCGGACGACACGGCATGGCGCGCCCGGATCTACGAACACGTCGGCAACGATGCCGTGATCGTCGACCTCGCGGAAGCGAGTGGTCCCGGTGATCCGCGGGCCAGCCTCGTCTTCTCCCGGGACCCGGCGTCGATCCGCGCCGCGAGGAGCCGCGCGTTCGGTTGCTAAGCTGCCGCGCATGAGAAGATCCGCCGTCCTCTTCGACCTCGGTGGCGTCGTGCTCGGATCCCCGCTCCACGCGATCCGCGACTACGAGGCCGAGCTCGGCCTCGAGCGCAACGCCATCAACCTCGTCGCCGCGAAGACCGCCCCGACCGGCGCCTGGTCCCGACTCGAGCGAGGTGAGCTCGAGATGGAGGCCTTCTATCCGGCCTTCGAGGCGGACTGCCTCGCGGCGGGCATCGAGATGGATGCGCGGGAGATGATGACGCGCATGGCCGCCTCTTCCGCGCCGCGGCCCATGATGCTCGAGGCGATCCGCCTCCTGCGTGAAGCCGAATTCCGGGTCGGCGCCCTCACGAACAACTGGGCCCACACCGGCGACGACGACGCGCCGGATCGGAACGACGGAACGCGGGCGCTCAAAGGCCTCTTCGACGTCTTCATCGAGTCGAGCGTCGAAGGCCTGCGCAAGCCCGACCCCCGGATCTACGCGCTCGCGTGCGATCGAATGGGCAAACGGCCGGAGGAGATGATCTTCCTCGACGACATCGGCCCGAACCTGAAGCCGCCGCGCGCCATGGGCATGGCGACCATCAAGGTCGACACGCCCGAGCAGGCCCTCGCCGAGCTGGCCCCCCTCGTCGGCCTCGAGCTACCGACCGGCTGATCCCCGCGCCGAGCGCCCGCAGGCGAAGGACCAGGCGAACGGCCCACTCGCCGAGCGCCCGCAGGCGAAGGACCAGGCGAATGTCAAGCTCGCCGAGCGCCCGCAGGCGAATGTTCAGTCCGGGTACTCGATCCGGACCTTGCCCTTCACGACGGCCTGGCACGTGAGCACCCAGCCCTCGTCGATCTGGCGCTGGTCGATCCCGCCGTCGTTCATCTTCATCTCGACGTCGCCTTCGGTCACCCGGGCCATGCAGCAGCCGCAGTAGGCTTCCTCGCAGGCGAAGGGCGGCTCGAGGCCTTCCCGGCGGGCGGCCGCGAGGATCGTCTCGCCCTCGGCGAGGGCGATGTCCGTCTCCTTCCCGTCGAGGGCCACCGTCACGACGAGATCTCCGCTCGCGTCGACCGGCGCCGTCGCCTCCGCCCCCGGTGTATCCGGGGACTCGAAGCGCTCGATGTGGATCTGCTCCGCCGGGATCTCCAGGCTGGCGAGGCCGGCCTCCACCACGTCCATGAACGGGCCCGGTCCGCAGATGTAGAAGTCGGCGTCGGTGCGCGGGCCGATCTCCTGGACCACCAGGGCCGCGTCGACGAACCCGTGCACGTCGTCGAGACGATGGGTGATCTCCAGACGATCCTCGTTCTCGCTCAGCAGCTTCGAGAGCTCGTCCTTGAAGATGACCGACTGGTCGTCCCGGTTGGCGTAGACCAGCTTGACCGGGCGGGAGGTCTTCGCGAGCGCGGTCTTCAGGATCGAGATGCAAGGCGTGATCCCCGATCCCCCGCTGAAGAGGATGATCGGCGTCTCCCGGTCCTGCAGCACGAAGACCCCGTTCGGCGGCATCACCTCGAGCGTGTCCCCGGGCGACACGGCGTCGTTCATCCAGTTGGAGGCGCGCCCGTCGACCACGCGCTTGACCGTGACCTTGTGGGCGGCGTCGAGTCCCGGCGCGCTGGCGAGGGAGTAGCAGCGAACGAGCCGCTGCCCGTCGACCTCGACGCGGAAGCTCAGGAACTGCCCCGACTCGTAGGCGAAGCGATCGGCCAGTTCGGCGGGAACGTCGAGCACGATCGACTTGCTGTCGTGGGTTTCCTCGATCACGTCGGCGACGCGGAGATCGAAATACGGGCCACTGGACTCGGCACTAGCGCCGGAGGCGTCCACGGATGACATCGAATGAACCTCTCCTCGGAATCCGGACGGGGCGCGCATCCGCGCCGCATCGACCGCCACGGGCGTGGGCGGGTCCGGAGCGGCCCGGACTCTAACACGTCCCGACGCCGGGCCGGAGCGCCGGCCGCGGCACACTTTCAGGCGTCTTCGGGGACGGCCTCGTCGGCCCACGCCCGGGGCCGGAGGAAGTCGCGATAGAGCGCGGCCTCGGGCGTTCCCTCCTCCGGGTGGTAGTCGTAGCGCCAGGCGACCTCGGGCGGCAGCGAGGCCAGCACCGACTCGGTCCGGGCCCCGGCCTCGAGACCGAAGCGCGTGCCCCGGTCCTGGAGCAGGTTGAACTCGACGTAGCGGCCGCGCCGGTAGAGCTGGAAGGCGCGCTCGCGCTCGCCCCACGGCATGTCCCTGCGGCGCTCGACGATCGGCCGGTAGGCCTCGAGGAAGGCGTCGGCCGTGTCCTTCCAGAACGCGAACGCCCGGGCCCAGCCGCCTTCGTCGAAATCGTCGTAGAAGAGTCCCCCGATGCCGCGCGGTTCGTCGCGATGGGGGAGGAAGAAGTAGTCGTCGCAGGCCGCCTTGAAGCGGGGGTACAGGTCGTCCCCGTGCGGGGCGCAGGCGTCCCGGGCGATGCGATGCCAGTGGATCGCGTCGGCTTCGAACCCGTAGTACGGCGTGCAGTCGAAGCCGCCGCCGAACCACCAGACGGGCTCCTCGCCGTTCGGATCGTGGGCGATGAAGAAGCGGTAGTTCGCGTGACAGGTGGGGACGTAGGGGTTCCTCGGATGGACGATCAGCGAGACGGAGATCGCCTCGTAGGTGCGTCCGGCGAGCTGAGGGCGGCGCTCGGTGGCGGCCGGCGGCATCCGGTTCCCGTGCGTGTGCGTGAACTGGACGGCGGCCTTCTCGAAGACGGGCCCACCCTCGAGCACGCGCGGGCGCGAGACGCCGCCGCCCGGCCGCGGAAGCGCCTCACGAAGGAAAGTCGCCGCTCCGTCGAGGGCCTCGAGCGACTCGCAGATCCGGTCCTGGAGGCCGTCGAGGAAGGCGCGGACGGCAGCGGCGTCCGGACGATCGGAAGGATGGGCTTCGGTCGGCATGGCGGCCCAAGCTACCTCATCCCATCCCGGACCGTCGTCGACGGCGGGGCCTGCGACGCTTCGTTGCACGGGCGTGGCCCGCCCTGAGCGTCACCGATAGAATGCGCCGCTTCCCGCTCGTCATAGACCGGGCGCCCCACCGCTCCGCGCGGTCCGCCCCGCCAGAGGACACCCACACGATGGCCGCCCCCGCGACCCGCCCCGCCCGCCCCCATTTCTCCTCCGGGCCCTGCGCCAAGCGCCCCGGGTGGTCCATCGACGGTCTCTCGAGCGCGATGACCGGCCGTTCTCATCGCGCCGGCCCCGCCAAGGCCCGCATCCAGGAAGTCTCCGAACGCAGCCGCGCGATCCTCGGCATCCCGGACGACTGGAAGCTCGGCCTCGTTCCCGGCTCCGACACCGGCGCCGTGGAGATGGCGATGTGGTCCCTGCTCGGCGCCCGCGGCGTCGACCTCATGGCCTGGGAGAGCTTCGGTTCGGGCTGGGTCACGGACGTCGTGAAGCAGCTCAAGCTCGAGGACGTCCGGAAGCACGAAGCGGACTACGGATCCCTGCCCGACCTCTCCGCGGTCGATTTCTCGCGCGACGTCGTCTTCACCTGGAACGGCACGACGTCCGGGGTCCGGGTTCCCGACGGCGACTGGATCGCCGCGGATCGCGAGGGCCTCACGATCTGCGATGCGACGAGCGCGGCCTTCGCGATGGATCTCGCCTGGGACAAGCTCGACGTCGTCACGTGGTCGTGGCAGAAGGTGCTCGGCGGCGAGGCCGCCCACGGCATGCTCGCCCTCTCGCCCCGCGCGGTCGAGCGCCTCGAGTCGTACACGCCGCCCTGGCCGATGCCGAAGGTCTTCCGTCTGACCAAGAACGGGAAGCTGAACGGCTCGATCTTCGAGGGCTCGACGATCAACACGCCCTCGATGCTCTGCGTCGAGGATGCGCTGGACAGCCTTCGCTGGGCCGAGTCGATCGGCGGGCTCCAGGGTCTGATGGGGCAGGCCGAGGCGAACCTCGCCGCGGTGGCGCGCTGGATCGAAGGGTCCGACTGGGCGGACTTCCTCTGCGCCGACCCGGCCACCCGGTCCTGCACGTCGATCTGCCTGAAGATCGTCGACCCGTGGGCGGCGACGCAGGACGCGGACGAGGTCGCGAAGACCGTGAAGGCGGCGACCCAGCGGCTCGACCAGGAAGGCATCGCCTACGACATCGGCGCCTATCGCGACGCCCCGACCGGCCTGCGCCTCTGGGGCGGTGCCACCGTCGAGACCGCGGACCTCGAAGCCCTCTTCCCCTGGCTCGACTGGGCCTGGCAGGAGGCCCGGAACGGCTAGTCGGCGCGCACCGCGACGGACAGCGCCTCGAGCCGCTGGATCTTCTCCTCCTGGGCTCGAAGCCGATCCTTCTTGACGTCGAGCTCGGCGCGGATCGAGGCGTAGAGCTGCTCCTGGTTCGCCATGCGCTTGCGCATCCGGACCTCGCTCTGCTTCGCGACGGAGAGCTCGCTCTCGAGCTTGGCGATCCGCTCCGTCGCCTCGGCGAGGGCCGGACCGTCGTCGGAGACCGCGGGTGTCGGTGTGGGGACGACCGGCGGGGAAGGTCGTCGGGCGACCTCGAGCTTCGCTTCGAGATCCCCGACCCGGGCGGCCAGCTGCTCTCGTTCGTCGCGACTCCGGTCGCGCTCGCGCTCGACACGTTCGACCTGCGCCTCGAGGTCGGAGATCCGCGAGGCCGTTCCGAGGGGAAGGTCCGCCGCGCCCTTGTCCGCCCGGGCGCTTCGCTTCTTCGCCTTGTCCGCCCGCTTCCGCAGGGCGGCGAGCTCCTCGCCCTGCTGGGCCCGCGCCTTCTGCTCGCGCCGCAGTCGCTCGGCCAGCGTTTCCCGCTCGGCGCGCAACGCCTCGGCGTCGGCCGCGGACTCGGTCGCGCGCGCTTCGGCGCGGCGCCACACCACGGCGATTCCCGCGACCCCGATCACCGCGACGCCGAGCAGCGCCAGCAGCACAGACGAGATACCCGAAATCATCGTTCCCTCCGAGCGCGTCGACCGACCCTCCCGGCCTCGCGCTCCGCGGCGCCCATTCTACACTGCGCGCGCTGCCGCCGTGAGCGGTGCGCCCCGAATTCGCGCGGAGGGGCTTAGACGCCTCTTCCCCAGCCATGAGAGGTCCCCTTTGGGCCACGCCGACCGCGTCCTGCACGCGACCCGACGACTCTGTACCTCCGTGGACGCGATGGCGTTCGGCGCGCCGGTGACCCACGTCTACAACCCCCTCGTCCACGCGGGACGCGGCCACCGCCGGTACGTCCGCCGCTTCGGCAACGGTCGTAAACGGGTGATCTTCCTCGGGATGAATCCGGGTCCCTACGGCATGACCCAGACCGGCGTGCCCTTCGGCGAGATCGCTTCGGTCCGGGACTGGCTCGGGATCGAGGAGCGGATCGATCGACCGGCGGACGAGCACCCCAAGCGGCCCGTCGAGGGCTTCGACTGCACCCGGAGCGAGGTGAGCGGCGCTCGGGTCTGGGGAGCCGTCGCCGCCCACTGGGGCGAGCCCGACGCCTTCTTCCGCGACCACTACATCGCGAACTACTGCCCCCTGGTCTTCATGGAGGCCTCGGGAAAGAACCGCACTCCGGACAAGCTCGCGCCCGGAGAACGCGAGCGTCTGTACCAGGCCTGCGACCAACATCTCCATCGGCTCGTCGACATCTTCGAGCCCGAGTGGATCGTGGGCATCGGGGCCTTCGCCGAGCGGCGCGCCAGCGAAGTGCTCGAGGGCCGCGGGGTCTCGATCGGACGCGTGCTGCACCCGAGTCCCGCGAGTCCTCGGGCGAACCAGGGCTGGGCCGAGGAAGCCGCGAAGGAACTCCGCGCGCTCGGACTCTGTCGGAAGGCTTGAGGAGACCCGGCCCGAAGGGCTGCGTTACCCTCCCGCCCCCACAGAGGAGATCCCCATGTCGCTTCGCGCTCTTGCCCCGCGCGCCGTCCACTCCGTCCTGGGCGCCGTCGCCCTCATCCTCGTCCTCGGCTGCTCGGACGGCGGCGCGAATGCCGGTGAGCAGACCCCGAGCGATCCTGCCATGAAGGCGATCGACACCTTCATTCTTTCGAACCCGGTCGACCGCATGAAGTCCGGCTGGAAGACCCGTCTCCAGAAGCCGCCGCGCGTCGAGTTCGCCGCGGACAAGACCTACTTCTGGAAGCTCCGGACCAACCAGGGCGAGCTGAAGGTCCGTCTCTTCCACGATGCCGCTCCGAGACACGTCGGCACGACGCTCTATCTGACCCGGCTCGGATTCTACGACGACACGATCTTCCATCGCGTGATCCAGGGATTCATGGCCCAGGGCGGCGACCCGAAGGGCAACGGCACCGGAGGACCGGGCTTCCAGTACGACGGCGAGTTCGGTCCGAAGGCCATGAAGCACGACAAGCCGGGCACCCTCTCCATGGCGAACGCCGGGCCGCGGACGGACGGCAGCCAGTTCTTCCTGACCTTCCGCGCGACGCCGAACCTCGACGGCCGCCACACGGTCTTCGGCCGGATCGAGGACGCGGAGAGCCTCGCGACGCTGTCCAAGATCGAGGCGCTCGGGGCGGCTCGCGATCCGGGACGCCCGCAGCGCCCGATCACCCTCGAGCGCGCGACGATCCTGATCGAGTAGCCGCCGGGGCGGCGGGCGCCTTCGACGGAAGGAGGGAGCGCCCCTCAATCCACCGAGAGCGGCGCGAGGCGGCCGTGGCGCGCGACCGAGAAGCGGTCCGTCGTCTCCCCGTCCGCCCCCTCGCTGGACGAAGCGCTTCCGCCGTAGAGCGCGCCGCGGAGCGCATCCTGCACCCGCTCCTCGCCGGCCCCGGCGACCGCGAGCCCGCGGACGCGCAGCGCCGGGTGGAACCGGTCGGCGTCGGAGACGCCCGACCGGGCGGCCGTTCTCTCGACGCGCTCGACGTCACCGAGCGCGGCGAGTGCCTCCTCGATCGCCGCCGCCTTCGTCCGGGAGGCGTCGCTCGCGAGGTCGACCACGAACAGGAAGCGCGTGCCCCGCTTCGTCTCGAAGTCTCCGTCCAGCGTGGCCTCCGCCTCGTCGAGCCGACCCGCGAGCTCGCGGGCGGAGAGGGGCACCGGAGGCTCGTCCCCGTCGGGGTCGAGCCAGGCCTCGTCTCCCGTCCAGAGCGTCATCAGCAGCTTGCCCTGGCTCACGCTGAGCGTCTCGGCGGTCCCGGCGTCGAGATCCACGCGCTCGAGCACGACCTCGCTCTCCCAGAGCGCCGTCCGGCGGTCCCCTTCCACCTCCGCGGGCGTCGCTCGGGCGCTCCGCTTGGGCAGCAGCACCTGGAGCGCCGGACCGCCGACGGACCCGGCGTCGGGCTGTGCGGCATAGGCGTCCGGATGGCGGTAGAGGACGTCTCCCTGCTCGAAGCGGAAGCCGGCCAGCGCCGCCGCGAACGCCGTCGGTACGGACCAGGCGAAGCCCTCGAAACAAGCGACCGGGGCGGGCTCGGGCGGCGTCGATTGAGCGGATCTGGGCATGGCGAGCAGTGTATCCCGGAGGGCATCCGGTTGTGAACGGGCGTTCGACGCCCCTCAGGGACGTTCTTCGGTTGCGTGTCAAGCTGTTGAATTCGAAGGCATTTTGGAGATCTCGGGCAGGGAGGCCCGAGAAAAAGTTGACATCCGTGTCGACATTCATAGAAATGAGAACCCCAGGTCATTTCCTGACCGCGGATAGGAGGATCTCACTTGACTGTCGAAGTCGCGCCCCCCGTCTCCTCAGCCACTTCGCCCTCCGAACAGCTCGACGAATTCGTCGACGACACGAGCAGCGCCTTTCCGTCGGAGGGCGGTGCCCTCCCCGAGATCCAGCAGCTCGAAGCCGCGACGCCGCCGATCCCCGAGCTCTCGCCCCAGGACGACGCCGACTTCCTTCTCCACCCGGTCGAGCTCGCCAAGGGCAGACGCGCCGCGGAGAACTACCTGAGCACGTTCCGCAGCGACGACAGCCGACAGGCCGCGGAAGAGGCCCTCGAGACCCTCGCGACGGTCATCAGCGGCGGGAAATGCGACAGCGTCGATTTCCCCTGGCAGCAGGTCCGTCCCTACCACGGCGCCGCCGCCCTCACGCTCCTCAAGGAGAAGGGCGCGCCCGCGCGGATCGAAGCGCTCCGCTGCCGCGCGGACGAAACCCGCGGCTACCGCGTCGTCCCGGACGCCTACCCCGCGCGCCAGGTCCAGAAGATCCGCAGCACCCTCTCCAAGGTCATCGAGGAGTGCGAGGAGCTGGGATTCCTGTCCGAAGAGGCGGAAGCCGAGGCCGCCGCTCCCCGGAAGCCCCGCAAGAGCAGCAACAAGAAGGCTGCGGCACCGCGAGGCCGAACGCTCGGCGACGGCGAGCTCCGCGCCCTGGTGGCGGCCTGCGCCGCCGACGGCAACGCCGAGGGCTACCGGGACGCCGTGTTCTTCTCGCTGGTCTATCGGGGCCTGAAGATCGCCGAGATCACGGGGCTGACGCCGGAGAGCGTGAAGTTCAGCAACAAGACCGGCGCCTGCACGATCACCGCCCGCCCGAAGGGCGGCGGTCGAGGACGCAAGGTCGAGCTGTCCAACGAAGAGCTGATCGTGCTCGAAGACTGGCTCGACCACCGTGGCCAGGATTCGGGTCCCCTCCTCTGCACCCTCGCCCGGGGCGGCAAGGTCGAGGGCAAGCGGCTGACGACGGCGATGCTCAAGACGCTCTGCGAGGAGCGCGCGACGCAGGCCCAGGTGCCGGTCTTCACGCCCAACGACCTGAGCCGAAGCGCGGAAGCCCTCACGAATCACCGCAAGGCCGCCCGCCGCAAGGCAAACCGGCTGGCGCAGCAGACGCTCTCGAGCGCCGAGAAGGCGCTCTACCTGCCTGCGGACGAGTCCGACGAGGATGCGCTGAACGAGACGATTCAGTTCCCCTTCCTCGGCCTGAGCGACTGAGACCCACGCGCAGCTCGAGCCTGCCCGACCGTAGGCCATAGCCCACGCCTCGAGGAACGAGACTCAAGCCCCTCCCCCGCGCGCCGATGCGCATGGGAGGAGGGGTTCGTATCCATGGGGCAGTGGCGCCAGGCCAGGACCGGCTTGCAGAAGTTTCCGCGCGTCGCGACGTCGGTTCCGGTCCGGATCTCGACGGTCGACGCGGAAATCGACCCGTCCACGGGCCGCGCCTTCTTCCGCAGTGCCGAGGAGACGACAGCCAACCTGTCGCGCGGCGGCGCCTACGTGAGATCGTGGGAGCCCCTGGCGGCCGGGCGCCGCGTCGTCCTCGCGATCGACCTGCCCGACGAAGGCGAGCTCCAGCTCGTGGGTCGGGTCGTCTGGACGCGACGCGCACTGCGGCCGACCCCGAACGGAGAGCTCGAGCCCGCCGGCTACGGCATCGAGTTCGTCGGCGGCTCGCGCGCCGAGCTCGACGCGCTCGGCCGGTTCCTGACGGGGATCGCTCCGCGCGCGAGCACCACGGCCCCGCCCGTCCACGCCCCGACCACGGCGCCGACCCCCTAGATCGCGACCGCGATCAGGCCTCGATCTCGTACTCCGCGATCTTCCGTCGCAGGGTCGAGCGATCGATGTCGAGCAGCTTCGCGGCGCGCGTGCGGTTGCCCTCGCAGTCCTCGAGGGCCTGCACGATCGCTCGACGCTCGATTTCCCGGAGCGGAACGCCGCGCGGGACGCCCTCGGAGCCCGTTCCGCTCGGCTGGGGCGCGGCGCCCCGACCGAGCTGATCCATCGGCAGGTGGAGCATCCCCACCGGCGCGTCGCCGGCCGCGGCCCGCGCCCCCTGCACGAGATTGCGCAGCTGACGCACGTTGCCGGGCAGCGGCGCCGCGCAGAGCGCTTCGATCGCTTCCGGCATGAAGCCCTCGGAGTCCGGCTTGTCGAAGTGGGCGATCAGCAGGGGGATGTCCTCCCTGCGGTCCGCGAGCGCCGGCAGCCGGATCTCGACGCCCCGCAGCCGGTAGTAGAGGTCTTCCCGGAGGCTGCCCTCGTCGATCATGACCTGGGCCTCCCGGTTGGTCGCCGCGACGAAGCGGACGTTCACCCGCTCCGCCTTCTCGGCGCCCACCGGTCGCACCTCCCCGTCGTCGATGACGCGCAGCAGCTTCGCCTGGAAGCCCATGTCGAGGGTCTCGAGCTCGTCGAGGAAGAGCACACCCTCGTGGGCCTCGCGCAGGAGACCGCGACGATCGCGATCGGCGCCGGTGAAGGCGCCCCGGCGGTGGCCGAAGAACTCGCTCTCGAAGAGATCCGACGGCGACAGCGCGCAGTTGTGAGCGACGAAGGGGCCCTTGCTGAGCCCCGAGTGGGTATGGATCGCGCGGGAGACGAGCTCCTTGCCCGTCCCGGTGTCCCCCGTCACGAGCACGTGCACGTCGCTTCGCGCGGCCATCAGCACGCGATGGCGGACCTCGACCATCGCCTTGCTCTCCCCCACGAGCTCGGGCACCGTCGCGTCCGCGACGACCGTCCGACTCCGGGTCAGCAGCGCACGCTCGACGGCGGATCCCACGCTCGCCGGATTCGCGGGCTTGAGGAGGTAGTTCACGGCGCCGAGGCGCACGGCGTCGACGACGTCCTGCGGGTCCTCGTTGGCCGAGAGGACGATCGCCGGCATGCCCGGCCAGCGCTGGCCGAGATGCGTGAGCAGCTCGAAACCGTCCATCGAAGGCATGCGCAGGTCGGTGACGACGAGGTCGAAGCTGCGCGTCTCGAGGGCGAGCAGCGCCTCCACGCCATTCCCGACGAGCCGGACCTCGTAGCCCATCTCCTCGAGCAGCAGCTTCAGGTACTCGCCCGAAGCCCGCTCGTCCTCTGCGACCAGAATCGAATCCGCCATCCTGCCCTCGTCAGGCCTCCCCGCCCGGCTCGTCGGCCGTCTCGGCGACACAGGGAAGCGCGACCTGGACGCAGGCGCCCCCCGTCTCGAGGTTGCCGATCTCGAGATGACCTCCTGCGTCGGTCGCGATCCGCCGCGCGAGGAAGAGACCGAATCCGCTGCCCTTCTCCTTCGTCGTGACCCCCGGCTGCAGATCCTTCGAGAGCATCTCGGTGGGGAAGCCGGGCCCCTGATCGGCGACGGCGATCCGCGCGAAGCGCCCGAGCCGCGAGAGCTCGATGCGGCCCTGCCCCTGGCCGTCCATCGCTTCGACCGCGTTTCGCATGAGGATCACGAACATCTCGAGCAGCGTCTCCCGTTCGACCTCGACGATCGCCGCTTCCGCGCCGTCTCGCAGGCCCACCGCCCATTCGACACCGGGATTCGCCGCTTCGATCTCGCCTCTGGCCGCGGCGAGGATCTCTCCGAGGGAGGTCGCCTGCGCCGCGCTGCTCCGAGGCGATTCGGGCGTGGCTCCGGCCGCCGCGCTCCCGTCTCCATCCGCCAGGGTCAGCCGCGCGAGCTTCTCCAGATCGTCGATCGCCGCGTGGAGCCCGGCGAGCGCCGCCCGCCCGCTCGCCCCGGGGTCGATCTCCGGCTCGATCAGCGTCACGAATCCGCGCAGACTGTGCACGGCGTTCTTCAGCCCGTGCGCCAGTCTCGCGACGTTCTCGCCCACCCGGCTGATGACGCGCTCGTCTTCGAGCTCCCGCTGCAGGGAATCGAGGCGCTGCCCCAGCGCCTCGCCCTGGGTCCGGAGCTCCGTCTCGCTCGTCTGACGACGCCGGACCATCACGACACCGAGCGCGCCGGCCGCGGCGACGAGGACCAGCTCGAGGATCACGACCCCGATCACCTCGGCACCCCGCGTCGCGCCCATCGCGACGATCGCGAGGGCGGAGCCGGCCGTGACCGCCACGACGCCTCGTGTGGCCATCGAGACGGCCGCGATCAGGACCTCGAGCAGGAAGCCGACGACGAGCGGACCTTCGACGCCCCCGGTGACCAGGGAGAAGATCGTCCAGCCCAGCAGGCCCAGCGTGACCGAGAAGACCGTCGCGACGCGCGTGAGCGCCGGGCGACCCGCCGCCCAGGCGGCGAGCACCGAAGGCAGGACCAGCGCGGCGATCAGGATCTCGTCGAAGGGCCCGGGCCGGAAGCCCGGGTTGACGAGCCCCGCGCCGATGCCGGCGGCGGCCAGCACCAGCGGACGCGACCAGAGCGCACGTCGAAGCGTCCTGTTCATCGAGCCCGTCTCGCCAGCACGCGGAGGGCCGAGCGCCCCGAAGCGCGCCGCGCCCTCTCCGGAAACACGAAAGCCCCGAACCGAAGGTCGGGGCTCCCGTCATTCAACTCGTCTCGAGCGTTCACGGAACCTCGAAGGTTTCGCAGCCGAGACTCCGACGCGCGAATCGGACGGGCGAAAGCATCGCCCGTCCTCGCTCGCGCGGTCGGATTCCAGTCACGAACGTCGGCGACCCTCCGGAAGCCGGGTGGCCGCTGCGACGCAGCGAGGCGATCTACCAGCGACCGCCGCCGCCTCCACCACCACCACCGCCGCCGCCACCGCGACGCTTGTCGAGCGCCTCGTTGACGCGCAGCGCGCGGCCACCGTAGTCACGGCCGTCGAGCTCGCCGATGGCCTTGTCAGCGTCGGCCCCTTCCATCTCGACGAAGCCGAAGCCGCGCGAGCGGCCGGTCTCGCGATCGTTCACGACCGCCGAGGACGCGACGGCGCCGTAGGTAGAGAAGAGCTCACGCAGATCGTCGTCTGTCGTGGCCCAGGGAAGGTTGCCAACATAAATCTTCTTCACGAACTCACTCCGTGCCCGTGGTCGCGATTCGCGATCCTTCATCGGGCGCATGCACGATCGCTCACGTCCAGATCCGGACAGCCGCGACCGTTTTTGACTCCGCCCTCGTCCCATCCGGACTCTGCCGGAGTCAGGGAGGAAGACGCACCCGGAAACACAAGACACCTCCATCTCCACCCTTTCGTTCGGGGCGGAGGCAGGGAGCGTGCGCTTCCAGGCCAGCGAAAGGTAGGGGATCGATTCCGGCACCGCCAAGGCACCTTCGCGACGGCCCCGCCGCCTAGCCTTCCGGGTCGAATCGACCGTGTCGCAGAAAGGTGTCGACCTGGGCCGCGACCGGCTCGGCGGCGACGATGAAGGTGTGCGTGTAGGGCAGGACGATGTGGTCCCGCATGCCCTCGAGGCGGGTGCTTTCGACGCTCACCGTCCCGTCGTGGGGGGACGGCAGCCAGAGGGGCCCCGCCGGGTTGATCCAGTCGTCGCCCGCAATCACGCCGAAAGCGATCTCCGGAACCGGCAGGCGTTTCGGGAGATCCTGGGGGCGGGTGCCGAGCTGCACCGCGAGGGGCCCCAGAACCGGGGCCAGCCAGCCGAGCTCGCGCACGCGATCCGCGATCTCGCTGCCCTGGTTGGGGGGCGCGAGCATCACCGCGCGGCCGCCGCCGAGCTCCGGATGGCGTGGAAGCAACGCCCGAAGGACCAGACCACCCAGGGAATGCGTGACGAAATGCACCGGCCCCGCGCCGGGGCCGCAGTCCGCGATCGCTCCGGCGACCTCCTCGGCCGCGTCCTCGATACGCTCCACGCGCGTGTCGTATCCGACATTGCAGACGCGATGGCCCCTCGCCTCGAGCCGCCACTCGAGGATCCGCATGTTGTTCTCGCTGCGCCCGAGCCCGTGCAGCAGGACCACGGTGCCCGGTCGGACGTTCCCCTCCGGGCTCCGCTCCGAGAGAGCCGGCAGACCGAGGGACAGGCCCGCGGCGAGGGCGGCGACGAGGATCCCCGCGATGACGCCCACCCGGGTCCTTCGAAAGGCCTCGCCCATCCCGCCCGCCTACCGGACCCGTACGGAGAGCCGCTCGTCTTCCGGCGCCATGCGCGACAGGAACCCGTCGAGGGGAGCCGGGGCGGGGACCTCCGAGTCGCGCACGTAGTCGTCCGACCAGAAGCGCTCCCAGGAGGGGAAGAACTTCGCGTAGCCCCCGTCGTAGGCCTCCCGGCCGGGCCAACGCATCTTCTTCTCGCCCACCGGCGGCGCGTTCAGATCGGTGGCGTACCAATAGAGCGGCAGGCGGCGACGGAAGAGCCAGGCCCCCTCGATCCGCTCGTACCGGTCCCAGTACATCATCGTCATGATGACCCACTCGTCGCCGGTCTCGTGCTCGTTGCGGCTGTAGACGAGACCGCGCGCGTGATCCGCGTCGTCGAACTCGATGACGTGATTGCCGGTCACGTGGGCGGTTCCCGTGAACTGCTCGCGCAGCGTCTGGTCGAACCAGACCTTGAGGGCCCGACGACCCGACGCATCGCGACTCACGCGCACGTCCTCCGGAAAGAGTCCGCAGAGCGCGTCGAGATCCCGCATGTCGAGGGCGAGGCAGTAGCGCGCCACCAGCTGACGGATCGCGTCGAGCGACTCCAGTCGATCGAGTCGCGATCCGGGGTCTTCGGGGGTCCAGGTCATCGAAGGAAGCCTCGCTCGTTTCGAGCGGGAGCGTGCCCGAGACGCGGTGCGCCGGCCAGTCGGCGGCGCCCGAGACGCCACAGGCCTACTTCTTCGCGGCCTTCTTCTTCGCCGCCTTCTTCCCGGCGGCCTTCTTCTTCGCCGCCTTCTTCTTCGCAGCGCTCTTCCGCTTCGGGGCCTTCTTCGCGGCCGCCCTCTTCTTCGCGGCGCTCTTCGTCCGTACGGCCTTCTTCGGCGGCGGGATCTCTTCCACCCACTTGCCGCCCTGGTACGTCGCGCGCCAGCCGGTCGCCTTCCCGTCCTTGTCGACGGTCGTGACGTACTGTTCCTTGGTCTTGCGCGCAAAGCGGACCATCGCCGGTCGCCCCTCGTGGTCGGTCAGCGGCGCACTCGCCAGGAACTTGTACTTCTCGTCGAGCTTGTCTTCGACGCTCCTGATCTCTTCGATGGTCGGCGCCCGGGTCTCCCGATGCTTCGGGAACTGACTCGCCGCGAGGAAGATTCCGGCGGCGCCGTCCCGCAGCAGGAAGAAGTCGTCACAGCGCTCGCACTGGAGGTGCTCCATCGGAATCGGGTCGACCTTGGGCGGCGCCGGCTCCCCGTTCCGCAGCAGCTTGCGCGTGTTCTTGCAGTCGTCGCTCGTGCAGCCGAAGTACTTGCCGAAGCGACCGGACTTGAGCTGCATGTCCTCGCCGCACTTGTCGCATTCGAGGACCGGGCCGTCGTAGCCCTTGATCTGGAACGTCCCCGTCTCCACCTCGAAGCCGGTGCAGTCGGGGTTGTTCCCGCAGACGTGGAGCTTGCGGCCCTCGTCGACGAGGTAGCTGTCCATGGCGGTCTCGCACTTCGGACAGTGCCGCTTCTTCAGCAGCATCCGCGCCTCGTTCTCTTCCTCGTCGTCGCCGACCGTCTCGACCTCGTCGCCGGAGACGAGATTGATCGTGCTCTTGCAGCGTTCCTTGGGCGGCAGCGCGTAGCCTGAACAGCCGAGGAAGACGCCGGTCGACGCCGTACGCACCTGCATCGGACGACCGCACTGGGGACACGGAATGTCGGTATCCGTCGGCGAATTCGGACGCATGCCCTTCGCCTGATCCTCCGCCGCGGTCAGCGTCTTGCGGAAGTCGTCGTAGAAGTCGCCGAGGACCTTCTTCCACTGCTTGGAGCCGACCGCGACCTCGTCGAGGGCCTCCTCGAGTCCGGCGGTGAAGCCGTAGTCCATCAGCTCGCCGAAGTTCTCGACGAGCCGCTCCGTCACGATCTCGCCCATCTTCTCGGCATGGAAGCGGCGGTTGTCGAGGCGGACGTAGCCGCGGTCCTGGATCGTCGAGATGATCGAGGCGTAGGTCGAGGGCCGGCCGATGCCGCGCTTCTCGAGCTCCTTCACGAGGCTCGCTTCGCCGAAGCGCGACGGCGGCTTCGTGAAGTGCTGGCTGGGATCGAGCTTCTCGAGGTGGAGCCGCTCGCCGACCTGGACGTCGGGGAGTGCCACGTTCGCGTCGCCCTTCCCGGTCGGCGGCTGCACCTTCGTGTAGCCGTCGAAGACGAGGATCCGGCCCCGGGTCTTGAGCTCGAAGTCACCCGCCTTGATCGTCAGGTTGGTCGAGAGGTACTCGGCCTGGGTCATCTGGCAGGCGACGAACTGCCGCCAGATCAGGTCGTACATCCGTTCCTGGTCGCGCTCGAGTCCGCCGATCGTGCCGGGCTTGACCGTGACGTCGGAAGGACGGATCGCCTCATGGGCCTCCTGCGCGCCTTCCTTGCTCGAATAGGACTTGGCCTCTTCGGGCAGGTAGCGCGGTCCGTAGTCGCCGCCGATCAGCTGACGACACGACTCCACCGCCTCGGCGGAGAGATTCGTCGAATCGGTTCGCATGTACGTGATGTGGCCGGCCTCGTAGAGCCGCTGGGCCAGCATCATCGTCTTCTTCACGCTGAAGCCGAGGCGCGTGCTCGCGGCCTGCTGGAGCGTGGACGTGATGTAGGGCGCGCCCGGTCGCGTCTTGGTCGGCTTGTCCTTGCGCTCGGCGACTTCGTAGTCCGCCGCTTCGAGGAGCGCGAGCGCGGCGTTGGTCTGCTCTTCCGAGGTCGGTCGGAAGTTCTCCCCGTTCTGCTTGGCGACCTCGAGGCGGAGCGCCTCCTTCTTCGCCGTCCGGGTGTCCGCGTGGACCTCCCAGAACTCCTCGGGGATGAACGCGCGGATCTCCTTCTCGCGCTCCACGATCAACCGGACGGCGACCGACTGGACGCGACCCGCAGAGAGACCCCGCGCGAGCTTCGCCCACAGGAGTGGCGAGAGCATGTAGCCGACCACGCGATCGAGGAAGCGTCGCGCCTGCTGGGCATTGACCCGGGAGATGTCGAGATCGCCGGGGTCCTCGAACGCCTGCTGGATCGCGCTCTTCGTGATCTCGTTGAAGACGACGCGCTTGAAGCGCTTCTCGTCGCCGCCGATCACCTCGCGCAGATGCCAGGCGATCGCTTCGCCCTCGCGATCGAGATCCGTGGCCAGATAGACCTGGTCCGCGTCCTTCGCGAGCTTCTTCAGCTCGGCGACCACCTTCTCCTTGCCCGGAAGGATCTCGTAGGTCGCGGCCCAGTCCTGCTCCGGGTTGATCCCCATCCGCGCGAAGAGCGCCTTCTTGGCCTGCTCCTTCTTGTGCTTCTCGCGCTTCGCGGGCGGCATCTTGCGCGTCTTCGCCGCGGCGGCCGCACGCGCCTTGGGGTCGACCTTCTTGCCGGAGCCGCTCGTCGGAAGATCACGGATGTGCCCGACGCTGGACTTCACCACGTAGTCTCGACCGAGATACTTGTTGATCGTCCGCGCCTTCGCGGGCGACTCGACGATGACGAGCGACTTCCCCATTCCGCTGGCCTGGCTCCTACTGCGACGTTCGACGGGCCTTCCGGGAGGAATCGGGGGGATCTTCCTCTCCGGCTCTCTCCGGCTCCGAGCGGCCCGGCGGCCATTCAGAGCCCGGGATCGGGTCCGGCGCGATTTTTCTTGAGACGCAGAACGCGCCCCACCCCCCTGAAGGCCTTCCCTCCTAGCACACCTCCCCCGGCCCCCCGCAAACCCACCCCCCCGGCAGAAGGATGGCGATTCACCCCCGACCCGACCGAAAAGTCTCGTAGGGACGTTGAGTTGGGTCGCGCGAACGAGCCGGGATGGGCGATTGCCGGAGCAGCCTCGAACGAGGACAATCGCGCCGACCGCTCCTCGAAGCCACGCCTCCGCGCCCTGCGGGGTCTCCCATGCCGACCGCCCCCGACTCCCCTCGCTCCGAAGCCGAGCTCCGACGCCTCGCACGCAATCCGGCGCTGCTCTGCGTGCACCAGGCGCTGATGATGTCGCTGTTCCCGATGGCGATCCTCACGGTCTTCCAGCGCGACCACCTCGGGCTCTCCGTCGCCGAGGTGATGATCGTGCAGGCGGCCTTCGGCGCCTCGCTCGCGGTGCTCGAGTTCCCTTCGGGCTACCTCGCGGATCGGATCGGGTATCGCCCGACGATGATCCTCGCGTCGGCGACCGCGGTCGTCGGCTGGGCCATCTACAGCGTCGCGACCGGCTTCGGGTCGGTCGTGCTGGGCGAGGTGCTGCTCGGCGCGAGCCTCTCGCTCGTCTCGGGAACGAGCTCGGCCCTGCTCTACGAATCCCTCGACGAGCGCGGACGGGCCGGCGAGTTCGCGCGGTGGTTCGGCCGCTCGCGCTTCTGGGGGCAGATCGGCGAAGGCAGCGCGGCCCTCGTCGCAGGCGTCCTCTTCGTCTACGCCGAGCGGCTGCCGTTCCAGCTGATGGTGGTCGCCTGGCTCCTGAACGTCGGGGTCTCGCTCGCGCTCATCGAGCCCCGCTATGTCCGCCACCGCCCCGAACACGCCCTCCGACACGTGCTCTCGCTGGTCCGCTACGTCGGACACCACGCGCGCCTCCGGGCCGTCTTCGCGATCGCGGTCACCGTCGGCGTCGGTACCTTCGTGCCGGTCTGGCTCGTACAGCTCTACGCGACCGACGCCGGGGTCCCGCTCTCCTGGCTCGGCCCGATCTGGGCCGTCGCCAACTACGTCGTCGCGCTCGGATCGGCCGCGAGTGATCGGGCCGGCGCTGCGATGGGCATGAACGGGGTCATGCTGCTCTGCTGCGGCCTCCTCGCGGTCGGCTTCTTCGGCATGGGCCTCACGACCGCCTGGTGGGGCTTCGTCTTCTACTTCGCCTTCAACCTGACGCGCGGACTTTCGGCGCCACTGATCGCCCACGCCGAGCAGGAGGCGATCCCGTCGGGCGACCGGGCGAGCCTGGTCTCGATGCGAAGCCTGCTCTTCCGGGCGGGCTTCATCGCGGTCGGTCCCGCGGCCGGCGCCGCGATCGACGTCCACGGTCAGCACGCCGTCCTGCTCGGCCTCGGGGTCCTGCTGGTGGGGGCTGCGCTGGTGGCCTGGGTAATCCTCACGCGGGTGCCCGCCGACGCATCGCCGACCTCGCCGGGGCGCGCCCCGAGGTAGGCGCGGGACGCCGAGGGGTCGACGCCCTTGGTGTCGGCGCCCTTGATATAGGGGGAAGAACGCGGCCTCGCGGGCAGCGCGAGCCGCGAATCCATATCCTCGCCGCGATGCCGCCGCGAACGCCGCCGACCCCCCTCTGGAAGCCCTGTCTGGCCGTCGCGCTCGGCGGCGGCCTCGGCGCGGTCGCCCGATTCGGCGTCGAGCTCGGGCTCGCCGTGAGCATGACTTCGCCCCTGCTGGCGGGCGCCGTCTCGCTCGGCCTCGTCAACGTCCTCGGATCCGCGGGGCTCGGCGGCCTGCTGGGCCGGATCGAGCGGGGGGGCGCCCCTGACTGGCTGCGTCCCTTCCTGGGCATCGGATGCTTCGGTGCGTTCACCACCTTCTCCGGCTTCGTCGCCCATCTCCGGGTCCTCGAAGCGGAAGCCGGCGCGGTTCCGACGGCTGCGTTCTTCCTGCTCTCCGGCTTCGGCGCGGCCCTGCTCTTCGACGGCGTCCGACGGCACCAGCGAAGAAGGGAGCCTTCGGCGTGATCCTCGATCTCGCGGCGGTCGTCTCGGGTGGGGCCTTCGGAGCGTTGCTCCGCTTCGGGCTGATCCATCGCGCGGAGACACGCGCGAACCCCAAACGCGAGCCCTGGGATGCTCCCGCCCGGGCGACCCTGCTCGCCAACACCGCGGGCTGCGCGGTCTTCGGACTCTGGGTGGCCGCGGTCCGCTCGGGCGGGCTCGGGGCCGATCTCGATCCGGCCGTCGCCGGTGCCCTCGATCTCTTCGTGCTGACCGGCGTCTGCGGAGGCTGGACGACCTTCTCGACCATCGTCGGCGACGGCTTCCGCCTGACCGAGGAACGGGGGCGAGGGAGCGCCCTGGGCTACGCCGCGACGACGCTCGTCCTGGGCACTCTCGCGCTCTGGGCGGGATCGAGGCTCGGCGGATAGCGGAATCCCCGCAGGACAATGCCCGACATGCATGTCGCCCATTGCAGCGTGACTCGTTACACTGCGCCCGCCCGCAACGCGGGCTGCGCGGATGCCCCCCGGCGGGGCGTCCGGCCTCCGAACGATCCGATTCGAACCCACGCGCCCCCCTTTCTCACGGCCCCGCCGTGCTCGGGAGTGCACCCACGGCGATTCGCGGCCCCTCGGCCGCGAACGCAAGCGAACCCGACCACGACATCATGGCCGAACCCCAGTACACGCTCACCAACCCCCTCTCCGACGTCGCGGACGACGCGAAAGCGCCGAGCGGCGCCGAGACCGCCGCCGCGGGCCCGTACGACAAGGCGCTCGCCCTCGGCGAAGACCTGATCGAGCGCCCGCTCGTCGGCGGTGGCCCCGCCCGCGTCCGGGTCCAGCACTCGAAGGACCGCATGACGGTCTGGGAGCGGATCAAGGTCCTGACCGAGAAGGAGCCGATGATCCTCTACCGGAACTGGGGTCCGGAGCTGGACGGCGCCTCGATCGTGACCGGGATCCTCGACATCGACGGCCGCGACGTCGCGGTCTACGGCCACGACTTCACGGTTCGCGCCGGCTCGATGGACGCGACCAACGGCGCGAAGCTCGCTCGCCTGATCTACATGGCTGGCGAGAAGGGCATCCCCGTGATCGGCATGAACGACTCCGCGGGCGCCTTCGTCCCGGCGGGCGTCGGCGGCCTCGACGGCTACTCCGAAGCGTTCACCGCGCTCCGCAAGATCAGCGGCCTCGTCCCCTCGATCAGTCTCATGTTCGGCTACAACGCCGGCGGCGGCGCCTACCTGCCGCGCCAGGGCTCGTTCATGATCCAGTGCGACGAGACCTTCATCGGCCTCACGGGTCCGGGCGTGGTCAAGAGCGTGCTCGGCGAGGACGTGACCGCCGACGAGCTCGGCGGCCCCGGCGTCCACGGACAGAGCGGCGTCGCCGACCTCGTGACCGGCGACGAGCTCGGCTCGTTGCGCACCGCACTCCGGCTGCTCAACTACCTGCCCGACAACAACAAGAGCCATGCGCCCTTCCACGAGACGAGCGATCCGGTCGACCGCTACACCGAGGAGGAGGACAAGCTCTTCCGCCGGACCTTCGACTCGCCCGCGGGCATGAATGCGCCGATGGACATCGGCCTCTACCTCCAGCAGATCTGCGACCACGGCGAGTTCTTCGAGATCCAGCCCCAGCGCGCGCGCAACATGGTCACGGCCTTCGGCCGCCTCGGCGGCTGGGTGACGGGCTTCGTGGCGAACAACTCCGCGGTCGCGTCGGGCCAGATCGACATCGACGCGGCCCTCAAGGCCACCCGCTTCATCCGCTTCTGCAACCTCTACAACATCCCGCTCCTCTTCGTGGAGGACACCACCGGCTTCCTCCCCGGAACCGAGCAGGAGTCCCGCGGCATCATCCAGGCGGGCCGGAAGCTCCTCGACGCGATCATCGACGTCCGCACGCCGCGCATGACGATGATCATCCGCAACGCCTTCGGCGGCGCGTACGCGGCCTACAACTCGCACTTCACCGGCGCGGACCTGGTCTTCGCGATGCCCATGGCGCGCGTCGCCGTGATGGGCGCGGCGGGCAAGGACTTCGTCTTCAAGGACGAGATGCGCGCCATCGCCGCCGAGCACAAGAAGGCGCTCGCCGACGGGGCCCCGGAGGCCGACGCCAACCGGATCCGCGACGAGAAGCTCGCGAAGCTCACGACCGAGTACGAGGACCTGCTGATGAACCCGAAGGAGGCCCTCTCCCTCGGTTCGGTCAGCCGGATCGTCATGCCGGGCGAGAGCCGACGCATCCTCTCCCGCAACCTGGACTTCCTGATGCGGAAGTACACCCCGGAACCGATGGGCGGCCCGCAGCGCGAGCACGAATAGCCCGCCGCGCGAGCCCCGCCCGCCTCCTCCCCACCGCCTTCCGCACAGCTTCAGGAACCGAGAAGAACATGCTCGACCGCAACGGCAACCCCATCAAAGCCCACGAGAGCGACTCCGAATGGATCCGCTCCTTCGACGTCTCCGATATCAAGTGCCTCGTCGTCTGCCGTGGCCCCGTCCGCAAGGAGGCCTTCGACGTCTTCGACGAGATCGGCATCCGTGAATACGGGATGCTTCTCTCCGAGAAGGACTCCGTCGTCTACCCGCGCTGCCTCGCCCCGGAGCTCCGGGACCTGCGCTTCCCGAACAACGTGCACCGCGTCGCCGACTACATGGGGGTCGGACAGGCCGAGAAGCTGGAGCGCATCGGAGAGATCATCGAGATCGCCGAGTCGAACGGATACACGCACATCTTCGCCGGCTACGGCTTCATGGCGGAGGACTCGGACTTCATCAAGGCGATCGAAGCCGCGCCGACGGTCCAGTTCATGGGCCCCTCGTCCACGACGATCGACCGCGCCGGCGCGAAGGACGAGGCGAAGAAGCTCGCCCGCTCCCTCGGCAACGCGGTCGTCCCCGGGATCGACAACGTCTCCGCTCTCGCCCTGATCGAGCGCTGCAGCGACCAGAAGAGCCTCGAAGCCCTCGCCAAGGAGCTGGGTCTCGACTTTGTCTGGAACGGGGACGTCGACCTCGCCGAGAACGCGGAGCAGCTGCTCCAGGCCGGCTACGCGAAGTCGCTCGAGATCGTCACGATCGAGGAGCTCCAGCGGGCCGCGGAACGCGAGTCCGAGAAGATCTGGGCGCAGTACCCCGGCAAGCGGATCCGGTACAAGTGCATCGGTGGCGGCGGCGGCAAGGGCCAGCGCGTGGTCACCAACAAGAGCGAGACCGCGGCGGCGGTCATGGACATCCTGGCCGAGCAGAAGGTCCTCGAGCCCGGATCGAACCGGAACTTCCTGATCGAGCTGAACCTGGAGACCACGCGCCACAACGAGATCCAGGTCGTCGGCAACGGCGACTGGGCGATCACGCTCGGCGGCCGCGACTGCTCGATCCAGATGCGCGAGCAGAAGCAGCTCGAGTTCTCCCTGACCGACGAGCTGCTGGAGACGGCGGCGAAGCAGACGGACAACCCGAAGCATGCCGAGAACCTGACCAAGGAGCGCGACACGCTCCGCGCGATGGAAGAGGACGGCGCGCGCTTCGGCCAGGGCGTCGGCCTCGACAGCGTCTCGACCTTCGAGTGCATCGTCGAAGGCTTCGATCACTTCTTCATGGAGATGAACACGCGGATCCAGGTCGAGCACGGCTGCTCCGAGCTCGCCTACAAGATGCGCTTCACGAACCCGGACGATCCGACGGAGTACTTCGAGGTCGAGCGCCTGATCGAGGCGATGGCGCTCCTCGCGAAGCACGGCCCGCGCATGCCGAAGCCGAAGCGGATCCTGCGCGCGGTCTCCGGCGCCGAGGTCCGGGTGAACGCGGTGAACGCCGCGCTACAGCCCCACGCCGGCGGCGTGATCCGCGGCTGGTCGAAGCCCCTCGGCTACGAACACCGCGACGACCAGGGGATCGGCACCCGGAACCCCGACACCGGCTCCTTCCCCTACTACAACCTGGCCGGCGCGTACGACTCGAACATCGCGCTGATCCTGTGCGACGGGACCAGCCGGGCCGACAACCTGGCGCGACTCGCCGAGATCATCCGGCGCATGGAGCTCCGCGGCGACAACCTCGAGACGTCGATCCCGCTCCACTACGGCCTGATCAACTGGACCCTCGGCGTCGAGCCCATGATGAAGCCGAACACGCGCTTCATGGGGCCGTATCTCGCGGCGGTGGGCGGCCTCGAGCTGCTCGCCCGGGACGTCGATCTCGGCGTCGCAGCGGCGGCGCTGCTCGGCCAGCTGGACGGAAAGTCCGCCCGGGCGGCCCTCACGGCGCAGGAGACGCTCCTCCTCCGCCCCCTCGGACGTCTCTTCTCCGACGCCCACGCGCTCACCGGCTTCCTCGGCCTCTTCGACGGCAAGCTCTGGACGCGCGACGGGAACGACGTCGCCTTCGCCGAGAATCCGATCGTCTTCCTGCGCGAGCTCTACCACTACCTGAACATGGAGACGACGCCGGGCAAGCCGGCGAGCGACATGATCTGGGCGCACGACGACGAGCTCCTCCAGGACGCGCTGGCGTTCTACGAGCGCGTCGCCGAAGCGATCGGCTCCGACGACTGGAGCAAGGTCGACGCCGCGCTCCAGGGCGGGCCGATCGAGGCGCTCGTCGGGAATGACGCTGCGAAGTGGGAAGCCTGCCAGGCCGCCCATCGTGGCTACCAGGTCGGCGCCCCGCTGCTCCTGATGATCCCGCGCCTCGGCGTCCAGTCCGAGCTGCTCGACATCACCGTCGACGACGCTCTCGAGCCCGTCTTCCCGGCGCGCTTCATGGACGAGGAGATCCAGGAGACCCTGCGCCGGGCTCTCGCGCCGCCGCCGAAGGCCTCCGCGAACGAGATCGTGACTCCCATGGGCGGCTCGTTCTACGCCCGCGAAGCGCCGCACCTCCCGCTGCTGATCGACGAAGGCGACCACTTCGAAGAGGGCCAGCCGCTCTTCATCATCGAGGTGATGAAGATGTTCAACAAGGTGCTCGCGCCCTTCTCCGGAACGGTGAAGAAGAACCGCATGGTCGACTGCGACGGCGCCGTCGTCGCCGCAGGCGAGGTCATCTTCGACATCGAGCCCGACGAGGTCGTCGTCGAGGAGACCGACGAGGAGATCGCCAAGCGGCGCAAGCAGGTGACGCTCGCGGCGCTCGGCCAGTAGCCGAACGCGCGATCCACTCGACCGATCGGACGGCGGCCGCGTACCACGCGGTCGCCGTCCTGCGTTTCGGCCGTCGCACTTCCGGCCCGGCCTGCGCGTTCGCTGCGCACGTGTTTCTAGATGGAAGCCCGCATTTCATCTCGAAATCCGGGATTTCCCTTCACCGTTTCAGACTGAAAGCCGAATCCGACGCCATTACAGCATCACGCGAACCGGAGGGGCGCGCGTCGTGGCGAGGTGGACGTGACCGCCTCGCCGGGGTTTCGTCATGTCCTTCCGAATCGGTTCCACCGGCCTCTCGCTCGGCGCCATCCGATCCCTGCGCACGGCCGAGAGCGCGATCGCCCGATCCAGCGCGCGCCTTGCCTCCGGCCTGCGCATCAACTCCGCCGCCGACGACGCGGCCGGCCTCGCGATCTCGGAGCGGTTCCGCGCGGACATCGCGAGCCTGCAGCGTGCCCAGCTGAACACCGCCGACGGCATCGGCATCGCCGAGACCGCCCAGGGCGGCCTCTCCGAGATCTCGAACCTGCTCTCCGAGGCCCGCGCCCTCGCCATCCAGTCCTCGAACGGCACCCTCGGCGGGCAGACGCGCGCGATGCTCGACGACCAGTTCCAGGCGATCCTCGCCGACATCGACGCGATCGCCGCGAGCACGAGCTTCGGCACCTTCGATCCGCTCGTGAACAGCGGCCAGCAGATCGAGATTGCCGTGGGCACGACCGCCGGAGACACCATCACCGTGACGGGCGTCGACGCGACCGCTTCGGCCCTCGGCGCCGGCGGCGTCGACATCACGACGCAGACCGGCGCGGGCAGCGCGATCACGGCGATCGACAACGCGATCGCCAACACGAGCGCACTCGCTGCGCGCTTCGGCATCGCGGAGAACCGCCTCGAGAGCCGGTCGCGCCTGCTCGGCGTGCAGATCGAGGCGAGCGCCGCCGCGGAGTCCCGGATTCGCGACGCCGACTATGCGACGGAGACCGCCCTCCTCACGCGCAACCAGATCATCCAGGAATCGGCGATCGCCGTCCTCGGGCAGGCGAACACGAACATGTCGCTCGTGCTGCGCCTCCTCGGGACCTGATCGGGCCGGCCAGAGCACGCTCGAGCCCGGGGGAGCCCGCGCGATTCGAGCGGGATGGCGGTAGCCGGAAGGCGGGAAGCGCCGTAGAATCCCGCCATCCCAATCGTCCGCGCTGCTCCGACCCGGTGGCGCGACGGCGGCGGCTCCCCACGTTCGTGGGTCCCCACCTTCCCCACCGGATCCCCCCGAAGATCCCCATCCAGGAGCGTGCGGACCGAAACGAAGGTCCGACCGAATCCGCCCCGAGCCCCGTGCGAAGGCGACCGGTTCGGGCCCATCGAGGCTCCGATGTTCTCCTTGCGAGGGGGTCCGGCCCACTCCGACGCCCGCCGAAACCGGCTGCTCGCCACGCTGCGACAGACCGAGCCGGGACTTCTCTCCCTCGAGACCGAGAGCGTCTACTTCGTCGACGCCGAGCGAGCGCTGACCGAAGACGAGTCGCGCGTCCTCGAGGCGCTGCTCCGAGACGGGATCGATCCGCCGCCCCCGACACCGGACGCCCCTGCGCTCCTCGTCGTCCCGCGCCTCGGCACCATCTCGCCGTGGTCCTCGAAGGCCACCGAGATCGTCCGCAACTGTGGCCTCGACGTCGTGCGTCGGGTCGAGCGCGGCACGACCTGGCGCTTCGTCGGGCTCGACGCGGACGCCGCCGCGCGCCTGGCGCCGACCTTCCACGACCGCATGACCGAGAGCGTGCTCGGCGACCCGAGCGAAGCGGACCGGCTCTTCCAGCGCGCCGAGCCCACTCCCTTCACCCAGGTCGACGTCCTGGGACGGGGCGCCGACGCGATCCGCGAAGCCGACAAGCACCTGGGACTCGCCCTCGCCCCCGACGAGGTCGACTACCTGGTCGACAGCTTCCGCGAGCTCGACCGCAACCCCACCGACGTCGAGCTGATGATGTTCGCCCAGGCGAACTCCGAGCACTGTCGCCACAAGATCTTCAACGCCGACTGGACGATCGACGGCGAGGCCCGGGACACGTCGCTCTTCAAGATGATCCGTAACACGACGAATCGATCGCCGGACGGCGTATTGTCGGCGTACTCGGACAATGCGGCGGTCGTCGCCGGCGGCGACGGCGGACGCTTCTTCCCCGACCCGGAGACGGGACGTTATGCGCAGGTCGACGAGCCGGCGCAGATCCTGATGAAGGTCGAGACGCACAACCACCCGACCGCCATCTCGCCCTTCCCCGGCGCCGCGACGGGCTCCGGCGGCGAGATCCGCGACGAGGGCGCGACCGGCCGCGGCGGCAAGCCGAAGGCGGGTCTCACCGGCTTCAGCGTGTCGAACCTGCGGATCCCCGGCGCGGAGCAGCCCTGGGAGATCGACCCGGGCAAGCCCTCCCGGATCGCCTCCGCCCTCGACATCATGATCGAGGGCCCGATCGGGGGCGCCGCCTTCAACAACGAGTTCGGGCGCCCCAACCTGGCCGGCTACTTCCGGACCTTCTGCCAGGAAGTCCAGGGCGCCGAGGGCCCCGAGATCCGCGGCTACCACAAGCCCATCATGCTCGCGGGCGGGATGGGCAACGTCCGCCCGATGCACGTCGAGAAGGAGAAGGCGAAGGACGGCGCGGCGGTCGTCGTCCTCGGTGGCCCCGCCATGCTGATCGGCCTCGGCGGCGGCGCAGCCTCTTCGATGGCGACGGGAACGAGCGCCGAGGATCTCGACTTCGCCTCGGTCCAGCGCGGCAACCCCGAGATCGAGCGACGCTGCCAGGAAGTGATCGACCGCTGCGTGGCGCGCGGCGACGACAACCCGATCCTCTTCATCCACGACGTCGGCGCCGGCGGCCTCTCGAACGCGATCCCCGAGATCCTCGACGACTGCGACCTCGGCGGGCGGATCGACCTGCGCGCCGTCCCGAACGACGAGCCCGGCATGTCGCCCCTCGAGATCTGGTGCAACGAGGCCCAGGAGCGCTACGTGCTCACGATCGCGCCCGACCGGATCGCCGAGTTCGAAGCGATCTGCGAGCGCGAGCGCTGCCCCTACGCGGTCGTCGGCACGGCCACCGCCGAGCGCGACCTCGTCGTCGAGGACGCCCACTTCCCGGACGCGCGCGCGCCGATCGACGTGCCGCTCTCGGTGATCCTCGACAAGCCGCCGAAGATGCATCGTGACGTGAAGCGCGCCGAGAAGCCGGCCGAGTCCTTCGACGCGGACACGATCGATCCCCGGGAAGCGCTTCGCCGCGTGCTCCGTCTCCCGACCGTCGGGGACAAGACCTTCCTCATCTCGATCGGCGACCGGACCGTGACGGGCATGGTCGCCCGCGACCAGAACGTGGGCCCCTGGCAGGTGCCGGTGGCCGATGCCGCCGTGACCACGGGCGGGTATTCGACGCACACCGGCGAGGCGATGGCCCTCGGCGAACGAACGCCGGTCGCCCTCCTCGACGCCCGCGCCTCCGCGCGCATGGCGATCGGCGAGACCCTCACGAATCTGGCCAGCGCCCCCGTCCCCGCCCTCTCCCAGGTCCGCCTCTCGGCGAACTGGATGGCGCCCGCCGGCTACGTCGGCGAGGACGCGAAGCTCTACGACGCGGTCGAGACCGTGGGCCTCGAGCTCTGCCCGGCCCTCGGGATCGCGATCCCGGTCGGCAAGGACTCGATGTCGATGCGGACCGTGTGGGACGAGGACGGGGAAGAGCGATCGGTGACGGCGCCGCTGTCGCTGATCGTCTCGGGCTTCGCGCCGGTCGACGATGCCCGTCTCGCGCTCACCCCGGAGCTCCGGCGCGAAGCCGACACGACGCTGATGCTCGTCGATCTCGGGCGCGGCGCCAACCGTCTCGGCGCCTCCGCCCTGGCCCAGGTCCATAAGGCGATCGGAGACGTCCCGCCCGACGTCGACGACCCGGCGGCCCTGCGCGGCTTCTTCGAAGCGGTCCAGCGCCTCCTCCGGGAGCGCCGCCTCCTCGCCTACCACGATCGCTCGGACGGCGGCCTCGCGGCGACCCTCGTCGAGATGGCCTTCGCCGGCGCGACCGGCCTCGACGTCGACCTCGACGATCTCCCTGGTGCGACGAACGCGAAGCTCTTCAACGAAGAGCTCGGCGCGGTCCTCCAGGTCCGGAACGCGGACCGCGAGGCCGTCCACGCGGCATTCGCCGAGGTCGGCCTCGGCGACGCGCTCCACGAGGTCGGCCACCTGCGCGACGATCACCGGATCGTGATCCGCGAGGGCGACGCGATCGTGCTCGAGAGCGACCGCGCGGAGCTCCGCCGCGAGTGGTCCGAGACGACCTGGCAGATCCAGCGGCTGCGCGACGACCCGGACTGCGCCGACGAGGAGCAGGCCGCGCGCTGCGACCTGGACGACCCCGGGCTGACCGTCCACGTACCTTTCGAGCTCGGCACCGCACCTTCGGCGACGGGGACCGCGCGGCCGAAGATGGCGATCCTGCGCGAGCAGGGCGTGAACGGTCAGATCGAGATGGCCGCTGCGTTCGATCGCGCGGGCTTCGACGCGATCGACGTGCACATGAGCGACCTGATGAGCGGGCGCCGCACCCTGGACGACTTCCACGGACTCGTCGCCTGCGGCGGCTTCTCCTACGGCGACGTGCTCGGCGCCGGCGGCGGCTGGGCCAAGTCGATCCTCTTCCACGACCGGCTGCGGGACGACTTCAGCGCCTTCTTCGCCGACCCGAACCGCGTAGCCCTCGGCGTCTGCAACGGCTGCCAGATGCTCTCGGTCCTGAAGGACCTGATCCCCGGCGCCGAGGACTGGCCGCGCTTCGTCCGCAACCGCTCGGAGCAGTTCGAGGCCCGGCTCGCCCTCGTGCGGGTCGAGGAGAGCCCCTCGGTCCTCTTCGCGGGCATGGCGGGCGCGCGCCTCCCGATCGCCGTCGCCCACGGCGAGGGACGCGCGGCGTTCGCCGACGAGGCCGCGAAGGCCCGCACGACCGACGCCGGCCTGATCGCAGCGCGCTACGTCGACGGTCACGATCGGATCGCCACCCGCTATCCCGCGAACCCGAACGGCTCCCCGGACGGCATCACCGCCCTCACCACGCCGGACGGTCGCGTCACGATCATGATGCCCCACCCAGAGCGGGTCTTCCGGACCGTGCAGCACTCCTGGGCACCCGAGGATTGGGGCGAGGACGCGCCCTGGCTCAAGCTCTTCCAGAACGCCCGCGCGTTCCTCGCCTGACGCCCCTCCTCCCTCCGCTGACCGTCCTCCTCTCGCCCCACCACCCGAGGAACCCATGCCCTCCGATTCCGACAACACCTCCCAGGCGGCCTCCCAGGCGGCCTCGCTCCTCGCGATCTCGCCCCTCGACGGCCGCTACCAGAGCAAGCTCGACGACCTCCGCCCGATCGCCTCGGAGTTCGGCCTGATCCGCTATCGCGTGACCGTCGAGATCCGCTGGCTCGAAGCCCTCGCGGCGGCACCGCAGATCACCGAGGTCCCCGCGCTCTCCGACGAGGCACGCACCTTCCTCGATGCGCTGCTCGCGGACTTCTCGCCGGCCGACGCCGCCGCGATCCGCCAGATCGAGGCGACCACGAACCACGACGTGAAGGCCGTCGAGTACTGGATCAAGGAGAAGCTCGGACCGAATTCTGAGCTCGAAGCGCTCCTCGAGTTCGTCCACTTCGCCTGCACCTCCGAGGACATCAACAACCTCTCCTACGCGCTGATGCTCCGGGATGCCCGCAACGAGATCGTCCTGCCCGAGATCGATCGGATGATCGCCGCGCTCCGGCAGATGGCGGGCGACTACGCAGACCTGCCGATGCTCTCCCGGACCCACGGACAGCCCGCGACGCCCACTACCCTCGGCAAGGAGATCGCCAACGTGGGCGCCCGCATGCTCCGTCAGCGCGAGCAGATCGCCGCCGTAGAGATGCTCGGCAAGGCGAACGGCGCCGTCGGCAGCTTCGCGGCGCACGCCGTCACCTACCCCGAGGTCGACTGGGAGGCGCACACCCGGGACTTCGTCGAGTCGCTGGGGCTCACCTGGAACCCGATGACGACCCAGATCGAGCCCCATGACTGGATCGCAGAGCTCTTCCACGGCCTCATCCGGTTCAACACGATCCTGCTCGACCTGTCGCGCGACCTCTGGAGCTACATCTCGATCGGCTACTTCAAGCAGAAGCTGGTCGAGGGCGAGGTCGGTTCGTCGACCATGCCCCACAAGGTGAACCCGATCGACTTCGAGAACGCCGAAGGCAATCTCGGCGTGGCGAACGCCGTCCTGGGGCACCTGGCGGAGAAGCTGCCGGTCAGTCGCTGGCAGCGCGACCTCTCGGACTCGACCACGCTCCGGAACGTGGGCCTCGGCGTCGGCCACGGGGTCCTCGCGATCCGGTCCGCGATGCGCGGACTCGGCAAGCTGGCGGTCGACCCGGACCGACTCGCCGCCGATCTGGACCAGAACCAGGCGGTGCTGGCCGAGGCGATCCAGACCGTGATGCGCCGGCACGGGATCGAGGAGCCCTACGAGAAGCTCAAGGCCCTGACCCGCGGGCAGGAGATCAACGCGGAAAGCCTGCGCACCTTCGTCGAGGGGCTCGACCTGCCGGAGGCGGTGAAGGCGGAGCTGGGCGGGCTCACGCCGGACCGGTACATCGGCCTCGCGGCGGAGCTGGCGAAGCGATTCGCGGCCGGCTGAGGTCCCCGGCGGTCGGCGCACAAGCGTCGGAATTCCCCCTCTAAGTCCTCTCAGTTTCGCCTCGGCCCCTCTTTCGGGGTCGAACGAGACGCACCGTTTCGTTATTGTCCGGGAGACCCGCGAGGGTCGGAGCGCGCCGGCCCTGGCCTCGCGACCCTGCCATTCGACCCACTGCGGTCGTTGGCGACGAGGGCGCGAAGGCACCCGCGGACCCCGGCGCGATCCCGTTCGGATGCGAGCTCCCGGCGGCGTCCCGCCGCTGGTGCGACCCGTCGAAACCGGGCCAAGGCCGCGAAAAAGAAGCATGATGGACGGTCGCCCCCGACCGCGGATCCGACTGCTCCCACCCCTCGGAAGCAGTCCGACCCGTGACCGCGCGGCGCCCCTTTCCCCCTTCACTCGGAAGGAATGAAATGGACAAGCGGACGACGGAGCAGGAGGCGGTCGCCGAGCTCCGCGACGGAATGACCATCGGCATCGGGGGCTGGGGCTCCCGCCGCAAGCCGATGTCGATCGTGCGGGAGATCCTGCGCTCGCCGGTCAAGGACCTCACGGTCGTGACCTACGGCGGACCGGACGTCGGTCTGCTCTGCAACTACGGCAAGGTCAAGAAGCTGATCTACGGCTTCGTGTCCCTCGACTCGATTCCGCTCGAGCCCCATTTCCGCAAGGCCCGCCAGGCCGGCGCGATCGAAGCAGCCGAGCTCGACGAGGGCATGCTCCAGTGGGGGCTGCTCGCCGCGTCCCACAAGCTGCCCTTCCTGCCCACCCGCAGCGGCCTGGGATCGTCGGTCCTCGACATCAACCCGGACTTCAAGATGGTGAAGTCGCCGTACGCCGACGGCGAGGAGCTGGTCGCGATGCCGGCCCTCGAGCTCGACGTGGCCTTCATTCACATGAATCGCGGTGACGTCCGCGGCAACGGTCAGTACCTCGGCCCCGACCCCTACTTCGACGACATCTACTGCCGCGCGGCGAAGAAGCGCTTCATGACGGTCGAGAAGATCCTGGACACCGCCGCCATGGCGAACGAAGGTCCGCTCCAGACGCGGATCATCAACCGGACGATGGTCGACGGCGTGATCGAGGCCCCGAACGGCGCCCACTTCACCGAGTGCCCGACCGACTACGGACGCGACGAAGCGTTCCAGAAGGAATACGCCGCGACGGCCAAGGATCCCGAGGCCTGGGAGGCGTTCAAGGCCAGGTACCTCGACGTCGAGACCGAGGCCGAATACCAGGAGGCGGTGCGAAACCGATGAGCGATACGGCTACCCGCGGTGAAATTTGTGCGGTCGCTTGCGCCGACGCCTTCCGGGGCAACGGCGAAATCCTGGCGAGCTGCTTCGGCACGGCGCCTGCGATCGGTGCCCGCCTGGCCAAGATGACCTTCGAGCCCGACCTGCTGATGACCGACGGGGTCTGCACGGTGGTCGACATGCCGAACCCCGTTTCGGGCGAGGGTCACGAGCAGATCGTCGAGGCCTGGCTTCCCTTCCGGACCATCTTCGACCACGTCTGGAACGGCAACCGGCACGTGATCATGGCCGCGAGCCAGATCGACCAGTTCGGCAACCAGAACTTCGCCTGCATCGGCGAGCACGCGAAGCCGAAGGCCCAGCTCCTCGGCATGCGCGGCGCGCCGGGAAACACGATCTCGCACACGACCAGCTACTGGGTCGCGAACCAGACCGCCAAGGTCTTCGTGCCGGAGGTGGACGTCGTCTCGGGCGTCGGACACGACCGCGCGGCGAAGCTCCCGGCCGAGTCCACGCAGGGCTACGACGTCCGCTTCGTGATCTCCAATCTCGCGGTCTACGACTTCGAGACCCCGGACAAGCGCATGCGGCTCAAGTCGGTCCATCCCGGCGTGACGGTCGACCAGGTCGTCGAGAACACCGGCTTCGAGCTCGTGATCGAGGGCGACGTCCCGGAGACCCGACTGCCGACCGACGACGAGCTCTCGCTGATTCGCGAGAAGATCGACCCCAAGGGCGTCCTCGGACGGGAAGTCCCGAACCCGGAGTGACCTCGCCGGCCTGACCGAGCCGGAGGCCCCTCCCCGGAGTCCACATTGCCGAACCCCCTGCAGACCCGCGTGACCGAGCTTCTCGGCTGCGACCATCCGATCCTCCAGACGGGGATGGGCTGGGTCGCGGAGCCGCCGCTCGTCGCCGCGGCCTGCAACGCGGGGGCCTTCGGCTTCCTGGCCGCCGCGACGATCCCGCCCGAGGAGGTCGAGGGCGCGATCGAAGAGATCAAGGCCCTCACGGACCGCCCCTTCGGCGTGAACTTCCTGATGGACGCACCGGGGGCCGACGTGATCTCCGACGCGGTCATCCGCCAGGGGGTCCGCGCCGCGGGCTACAACCGGGCCCCGTCCGCCGAGCTGATCGGGAAGATGAAGGACGCCGGCGTCGTCTGCGTCCCGACCTGTGGCGCGGTCAAGCACGCGGTGAAGGCCCAGCAGCTCGGCGCCGACATCATCATCGCCCAGGGCGGCGAAGGCGGCGGACACACGGGCTCGACGCCCACCTCGCTCCTCGCCTCCGCCTGCGCGGACGCCGTCGACGTGCCGGTCGTCGCCGCCGGCGGCTTCCGCGACGGACGGGGCCTCGTCGCGGCTCTGGCCTTCGGCGCCGAGGGCGTCGCGATGGGCACGCGCTTCCTGATGACCGCCGAGAGCCCGCTGCCGCCCCAGAGCTTCGAGCGCTACCAGAAGGCCGGGTTGAACGACGTCGTCGTCTCGACCGCCCTCGACGGCCTGCCCCAGCGCATGGTTTCGAACGAGCTCGTCACGAGGCTCGAGGCCGCGGGCCCGATCCGTAAGCTGCTGCTCGCCCTCGGGAGCGCGCGCGCCCTGCAGGCGGAGACCGGCGCATCGATCCCGGAGCTGCTCCGCAGCGGCCTGGCGATGCGAAAGAACCAGGGCCTCAGCCTCTGGCAGACAATCATGGCAGCGAACGCCCCGATCCTCGCGCGGGTCGGCGTGGCCGACGGCGACCCCGTGAACGGTTATCTGGCGAGCGGAACCGTGGCGGGCGTGATCGACGACCGGCCGACCTGCGACGAGCTCGTCCGGCGGATCGTCGAAGAGGCGGAACAGACCCTCAAGCGGCTCGCGCTCTGAGCGACGCCTTCGCGAACGAACGCACAGGAGGCCCCATTCCATGGCGATCGACATCGAGATCAAGAACGGCGTCGGCGAGCTGATCATCAACGCTCCGCCGGTCAACGCCCTCGACAACGCGGGCTGGAAGGAGTTCGCGGCGAAGATGACCGCCCTCGGCCAGAACGAGGACGTGAACTGCGTCGTGATCCGAGCGATCGGCAAGGGCTTCCAGTGCGGCGTCGACGTGAAGGAGCTGGCCGCGGACGGCAGCCTGATCGTCGAGCTGAACCGGGGCTGCTACGACAGCTTCGCGGCGGTCTACGACTGCCCGGTCCCGACGATCTCCGCCGTGAACGGCTTCTGCATCGGCGGCGGCCTCGGCATCGCCGGCGCGTCGGACTTCATCATCGCCGCCGACGACTCCACCTATTGCCTGCCGGAGATCGATCGCGGCGCCCTCGGTGCCGCGACGCACCTCATGCGCATGGTCGGCGTCCAGAAGGCGCGGCGGATGCTCTACACCTGCGAAACGATCGACGCGCAGGAGCTCTTCTCCCTCGGCGGCTGCACCGAGGTCGTGCCCGCCGACCAGCTCGAGACCCGCGCCCGCGAGGTGGCGAGCCAGATCGCCGGCAAGAGCGGCAAGGCGCTCCGCCTCGGCAAGCAGGCCCTCAATGGCATCGAGCTCCTCGAGCCCAAGACCTCCTACCGCTACGAGCAGGGCTTCACGCTCGAGCTCTACACGACGCCCGATTCCCAGGAAGCCCGCGACGCCTTCGTCGAGAAGCGCGAAGCCAAGTTCTAGACAGGAACGAACGACATGGACCTCAAGTACACCGCCGAACAGGAAGCCTTCCGGAAGGAAGCCCGGGCCTGGCTCGAGGCGAACGTGCCCTCCGAGAAGCTCGCCTCCTTCGACACCAAGGAAGGCTTCGAGCAGCACCGCGAGTGGGAGAAGAAGCTGCAGGCCGGCGGCTACGCGATGGTGCCCTGGCCCGTCGAGTACGGCGGCCGCGGGGCGAACCTCCTCGAATGGCTGATCTTCGAAGAGGAGTACTACCGCGCCGGCGCGCCCGCGCGCGTGAACCAGAACGGCATCTTCCTCCTGGGTCCGACGATCATGGACGTCGGCACGCCGGAGCAGAAGGCGCGCTTCCTGCCGAAGATGGCGTCCTCCGAAGAGGTCTGGGCGCAGGGCTGGTCCGAGCCGAACGCCGGCTCCGACATGGCCAACATCCAGGCCACGGCGATCAAGGACGGGGACCACTTCGTCATCAACGGCCAGAAGACCTGGGCGAGCCGCGGTGCCTTCGCCCACTGGCTCTTCGGCATGTTCCGAAGCGATCCGGACTCCACGCGACACAAGGGCCTGACCTTCATCCTCGTGCCCCTCGACACGCCCGGCATCACGGTCCGCCCGATCGAGAAGCTGAACAACAAGAAGGCGTTCGCCGAGGTCTTCTTCGACGACGCCCGGGTGCCGGTCGAGTACCAGCTCGGTGAAGAGGGCAAGGGCTGGGACGTGGCCATGGCGACGGCAGGCTTCGAGCGTGGCCTCATGCTGCGCAGCCCGGCCCGCTTCCAGGACACCGCCCGCAAGCTCGTCGAGCTCTACAAGGAGACCGTCGCGAGCGGCGCCTACGTCGCGCCCGAGCTGCGGCGCACGGTCGCCCAGTGCTGGATGGACGCGGAGGCGTATGCGCTCAACACGTACCAGACCGTGGCCCACCTGATGGGCGGCGGGAAGATCGGCGCCGAGGCGAGCGTCAACAAGATCTTCTGGTCGGAGCTCGACACGAAGATGCACGAGACGGCGCTCAAGCTCCTCGGCCACCGCGCGGAGCTCCTGCCCGGCTCGTCCGCTGCCGGAGACGTCGGCGAGTGGCTCGACGGCTACATCTTCGCCCTCGCCGGCCCCATCTACGCCGGGACGAACGAGATCCAGCGCAACATCATCGCCGAGCGCATCCTCGGCATGCCGCGGAAGTAGAGGACGTCCACCATGGAATTCCGATTCACCGAAGACCAGCGTCTCCTCCAGGAGACCGTCCGTGACTTCCTCGCCGGCGAGTGCACCGTCGACTTCGTGCGCGGCCAGTGGGAGACCGAGACCGGCCGCAGCCCCGAGTTCTGGGCGAGCCTCGCCGAGATCGGCGTCCCCGGCCTGCTGATTCCCGAAGAGCACGGCGGCCTCGGCATGACCGAGATCGACCTCGTCCTCGTGATGGTCGAGGTCGGCCGCGCGGGCCTCGCCGAGCCCGTGACGCCGACGGCGGCCGTCGCCGCGCCCCTGCTCCGCGACTGCGGCAACGACGCCCTGGCCAAGGAGTGGCTCCCGAAGATCGCCGCGGGTGAGGCGATCGTCGCCGTCGCCCAGCCGACGAGCCCGCTGGTCCCCGAGGCCGAGTGTGCCGACCTGCTGATCCTCCGCTCGGGCGACGGCCTCTACGCCGTGCCCGCCGCCGACGCGCGGATCACGCCCCAGAAGTCGAACGACCCGAGCCAGAAGCTCGCCACCGTCGAGTTCGATCCGCAGCCGGAGCAGCGGATCGCGAGCGGTGCCGACGCGGACCGACTCGAGACCGCGGCCCTCGATCGGGGCGCCCTGGCCTGCGCCGCCCAGCAGCTCGGCGCCTGTGAGCAGCTGATCCAGATGAGCGTCGACTACACGAGCGAGCGCAAGCAGTTCGGGGTCCCGATCGGCAGCTTCCAGGCGGTCAAGCACCAGGTGGCCGACATCAAGGTCGCCCTCGAGTACGCCCGCAGCCACGTCGAGCGCGCTGCGCACTCGGTCGCACACGACGTCCCGAGCCGCTCGGTCGACGTCTCGATGGCGAAGATCAGCGCCGGCGAGGCCGCGCTCCAGGGCGCATCGACGTCGCTGCAGGTGCACGGCGCCCTCGGCTACACGTGGGAGCAGGACCTGCACGTGTGGATGCGGCGCGCCTGGACCCTGGACCTTGCCTGGGGCGAGACGGCCTGGCACCGCGAACGCCTCGCCGAGGCGCTCTTCGAGGGCGGATCCCCTGCGTCGAGCTTCGGCTTCGAGCCGGCCGCGTAGATCGCAGGCAGAGAACGAGCGCGCCCGAGGCGGTATCCTCTGGGCGCCCGACAAGGAGAACGACGATGGCCAAGACGCGCGTCCCCGCGATCGAGGGATGGCTCACGCTGGACGAGGACAATCCGCAGCTCCTCGGCTACCTCGACGAGTCGAGCGGGACCTACTTCTTTCCCAAGGACGTGTCGATCAGCCACGCCCCGGGTCACGCGGATGCCGACTTCAAGGAGGTCGCCCTCTCGAACCGCGGCAAGCTGTGGTCGTACACGACGAACCACTACAAGCCCCCGGAGCCCGCGATCTCGAAGGACCCCTTCGAGCCCTACACGGTCGCGGCGGTCGAGCTGAACGACGAGCGCATGGTCGTCCTCGGCCAGCTCGCCGACGGCGTGAGCCCCGACGACATCGAGGTCGGGATGGAGATGCAGCTCGTGCTCGGCACGCTGTACGAAGACGACGAGCACGAATACATGGTCTGGAAGTGGAAGCCGGCTAATCAGTGAGCGCTTCGCGCTCACCAGGGGGTTCATGACGGGGCGCTCTGCCTTGGATCACGACCCTCCCGACCGAGCGACCTGGAACGCCCGACCCTTTGGGTGAGGAGCAGAGAATGAGCAAGAACGACGTCGCGATCCTCGGTGCAGGGATGCACGAGTGGGGGAAGTGGGGCCGTAATTTCGCCGAGTACGGCGTGGCGGCCATCAAGGAAGCGATGGCCGACGCCGGCCTCGAGTGGAAGCAGGTCGACTTCATCGTCGGCGGCGACACCGTCCGGAACGGCTACCCGGGCTACGTGGCGGGCGCGACCTTCGCGAAGGCCATGGGCTGGACCGGGATCCCGATCGCCAGCTGCTACGCGGCCTGCGCGACCGGGGCCCAGGCGATCGACATCGCGCGCATGCGCATCCTCGCCGGGATGGCCGAGTGCGTGGTCGTCGTCGGCGCCGACACGACGCCCAAGGGCTTCCTCGCCCCGAACAAGGGCGAGCGCGGATTCGACCCGGACTGGCTGCGCTTTCGCCTTCTCGGCGCCACGAACCCGACCTACTTCGGGCTCTGGGCCCAGCGCCGCATGGACCTCTACGGTGCGACCGAGAAGGATTTCGCCCACGTGAAGGTCAAGAACTCGCGTCACGGCGTGTCCAACCCGAACGCGCGGTTCAAGAAGATCTACACCGAGGAAGACGTCCTGGGCTCGCCCTACGTCTCGCAGCCGCTGCGCCTCTTCGACATCTGCGCGACGAGCGACGGCGGCGCCGCCCTCGTGATCACGTCGATGGACTTCGCGAAGAAGCACGGCGTCTCGAACCCGGTCCGGATCTCGGGCGTGTCGACGATCTCGCCGACCTTCCCGCAGACGGTGATCGACATGCCCGACTTCACGACGGACTCGGCGGCTGGCGTCTCCGCGCCGGACCGCGGCTTCCGGGACTCGATCGCGTACGCCGCGTACGAGGAAGCGGGCCTCGGCCCGGAGGACATGGATCTCGCCGAGGTCTACGACCTCTCGAGCGCTCTCGAGCTCGACTGGTACGAGAACATCGGCCTCTGCAAGCCCGGTGAGGCGGAGGGGCTCCTCCGCGACGGCGCCACGTCGATCGGCGGACGGATCCCGGTCAACCCGTCGGGCGGCCTCGGCTGCTTCGGCGAGGCGGTCCCGGCGCAGGCGATCGCCCAGGTCTGCGAGCTCACCTGGCAGCTCCGCGGCCAGGCGGGCGAGCGGCAGGTCGAAGGCGCCAAGGCAGGCATCACGGCGAACCAGGGCCTCTTCGGCCATGGGTCGTCGGTGCTCTGCACCCGCTGATCCCGATCGAAACACGCACCCGGCCGCCTTCGCGGCCGAAGGAGAATCGAAATGGCTGAGGCCTATCTCGTCGAGGCGGTTCGTACGCCCATCGGCCGCCGGAACGGCGGACTCTCGACCATCCACTCCGCCGACCTCGGCGCCCACGTCCTCAAGGGCCTCGTGGAGCGCTCGGGCGTCGACCCGAACGCCGTCGAAGACGTCGTCTTCGGATGCTGCGACACGATCGGCTCCCAGGCCGGTGACATCGCTCGCTCCTGCTGGCTCGCCGCCGACCTGCCCCTCCACGTCCCGGGCGTGACGATCGACCGCCAGTGCGGCTCGTCGCAGCAGTCGGTCCACTTCGCGGCGCAGGCCGTCATGAGCGGCACCGCCGATCTCGTGGTCGCGGGCGGCGTCCAGAACATGAGCGCGATCCCGATCTCGTCGGCCATGACGGTCGGCGAGCAGTTCGGCTTCGAGACGCCCTTCACGGGCTCCGTCGGATGGGAAGCGCGCTTCGGGGACCAGGAGATCTCGCAGTTCAACGGCGCCGAGATGATGGTCAAGAAGTGGGACATCAAGCGCGAGGAGCTCGATCAGCTCGCGATCAACTCCCACCTCCGTGCGATCAAGGCGACGGAAGAAGGCCGCTTCAAGAACGAGATCCTGCCGATCAACGGGATCGAGAACGACGAGGGCATGCGCGAGCCGAACCCCGAGAAGATGGCCTCGCTCCAGCCCCTCGTGGAGGGCGGCACGCTCACCGCGGCCCACGCCAGCCAGATCTCGGACGGCGCCACCGCGATCCTCGTTGCTTCGGAGCAGGCGGTGAAGGATCACGGCCTCACGCCCCGCGCCCGGGTCCACCACATCTCGGTCCTCGCCGACGATCCGGTCATGATGCTCTCCGCGCCGATCCCGGCGACCAAGCGCGCCTTCGAGAAGACGGGCATGTCGATCGCCGACATCGATCTCGTCGAGATCAACGAGGCCTTCGCTCCGGTCGTTCTGGCCTGGCTGAAAGAGACCGGCGCGGACCCGGAGAAGGTGAACGTGAACGGCGGCGCGATGGCCCTCGGCCATCCGATCGGCGCGACCGGCACCCGCCTCATGACCACGCTCCTCAACGAGATGGAGAAGCGCGAGGTCCGTTACGGCCTCCAGACCATGTGCGAAGGCGGTGGTCAGGCGAACGTGACGATTCTCGAGCGCCTCTGACCTGCATGCGGCTTCGCCGCATCCCCTTGAACCGAGCGCGCTGCCGGCGCGCGTGCTTCAGCTCCCAGGGACGCTGAAGGTGCCGAAAAGGAATCTCCCAGCATGGGTATCAACGACGGGCGCGTGGTCATCGTGACGGGCGCGGGAGGCGGCCTCGGCCGCGAGCATGCACTGGCCTTCGCGGCCGAGGGCGCGAAGGTCGTCGTGAACGATCTCGGCGTCTCCAACCATGGTGAAGGAGGCTCCAAGGGGCCCGCCGAGGCCGTGGTCGACGAGATCAAGGCGATGGGCGGCGAGGCCGTCGCGAACACGGACAGCGTCTCCGACTTCGCCGCCGGCAAGCGAATGGTCGAGCAGGCCCTCGACAGCTTCGGGCGCCTCGACGTCGTGGTGAACAACGCCGGTTTCCTTCGGGACCGCATGTTCGTCTCGACCTCCGAGGAGGAATGGGACGCAGTCATCAACGTCCACCTGAAGGGCCACTTCTGCGTTTCGAAGCACGCCTGCGAACACTGGCGCGCCCAGTCGAAGGCCGGTGAGACGGTCGATGCCCGGATCATCAACACCAGCTCCGGGGCCGGGCTCCAGGGCAGCGTCGGCCAGGGCACCTACTCCGCCGCCAAGGGCGGCATCGCCAGCCTGACGCTCGTACAGGCCGCCGAGCTGGGCCGCTACGGGGTGACGGCCAACGCCATCGCTCCGGCCGCCCGAACGCGCATGACCGAGGCGATCTTCACCGACATGAAGCCGCCGGAGGACGGTGGCTTCGACGAATCCCACCCCGGAAACGTGTCACCGCTCGTGGTGTGGCTAGGGTCTCCGGAGAGCCGCGAGGTCTCGGGCCGTGTGTTCGAGGTGAAGGGCGGCCTGATCGGCGTCTCGGATGGTTGGCGAGACGGACCGACCTACGACAAGGGAGCGAAGTGGGCTCCGGACGAGATCGGCGCCAAGGTCATGGAGCTGATCGCCGAGGCCCCCGCGCCCCAGAAGGTGCACGGGACCTGAGATGGATTTCCGATTCAGCGAAGAACAGGAAGAGCTCGGCGCGATCGCCCGCAGCTTCCTCGAAGAGGCGAGCGGCCCGGAGCAGATCCGAGCGGCCATGGAGTCCGAGCTCGGCTACGACCCGGCGGTCTGGGAGCAGATCGGGACCGAGCTCGGCTGGGCCTGCGTCCACATCCCGGAGGAGTACGGAGGCCTCGGGCTCGGCTACGTCGACCTGGCCGTGCTCCTCGAGGCCACGGGCGAGCACGTCCTCTGCTCCCCCTTCTTCGCGACGGTCGCACTCGCGGCCAACACGATCCTCTGCGTCGGCTCCGAAGAGCAGAAGGCCGCGCGGCTTCCGGCCATCGCGGAAGGGACCCAAACGGCCACGCTCGCCTTCGCCGAAGCGGGCGGAGTCTGGGACGCGGAAGGCATCCAGACGACGGCGAGCCCCGATGGAGACGGATTCGTCCTCGACGGGAAGAAGGCCTGGGTGATCGACGGCCATTCCGCGGACCAGCTGCTCGTCGTGGCCCGTGCGCCCGGCACGAGCGGCGAGGACGGCCTCTCGGTCTTCGCCGTCGACGGGGACGCGGACGGCGTCTCGCGCAAGGCGCTCCCGACCATGGACCAGACCCGCCGGCTGGCCGAGATCGAGCTCTCCGGCGTACGGGTCGGCCGCGACGCCTGCCTGGGCGAGCCCGGCGCGGCCTGGCCGGGGCTCCGACGAACGCTCGACCTCGCGGCGATCGCCCTCGCCGCCGAGCAGGTCGGCGGGGCCCAGCGATGTCTCGACGCGAGCGTGGCCTACGCCAAGGAACGTGAGCAGTTCGGTCGCCCGATCGGATCCTTCCAGTCGATCAAGCACAAGTGCGCGGACATGATGATCGCCGTCGAGAGCGCCCGAAGTGCCCTCTACTACGCGGCGTGCATCGTCGACGATGCCTCCGACGACCTGTCGTCGAACGCCTCGCTCGCCAAGGCCTGGTGCTCCGAGGCCTACTTCAAGTGTGCGGGCGACGCGATCCAGGTCCACGGCGGCGTCGGCTTCACCTGGGAATACGACCAGCACCTCCACTTCAAGCGCGCCCGCGCGAGCGAGTCCTGGCTCGGTGACCCCGCCTTCCACCGCGAGCGAATCGCGCGACACCTGGGGCTCTGAGGGTTCGCCCTCCCCCACCCGGAGATCTCCATGCTCGTCGTCCCCAAGCCTGCCGACCTCCCCCAGCACGTCGGTGCCGATCTCGGTGAAACCGAATGGCTCGAGATCTCGCAGGAGCGGATCAACACTTTCGCCGACGCGACCGGCGACCATCAGTGGATCCACGTCGACGTCGAGAAGGCGAAGGACGGCCCCTTCGGCGCCCCCATCGCCCACGGCTACCTGACCGCCTCCCTGGCGAATCTCTTCCTGCCGCAGCTCCTCGAGGTCCAGAACACCTCGATGGGCGTGAACTACGGCTGCGACAAGATCCGCTTTCCGTCGCCGGTCCCGGTCGGCTCGAAGATCCGTGGAACCGGCGCGGTCACGAGCGTCGAAGAGACCAAGGACGGCGGCTTCCAGGCGAAGGTCACGATCACGATCCAGATCGAGGGCAACGACCGCCCGGCCTGCATCATCGAGACGATCAGCCGTTTCTATCCCTAGTCGGCGCTACGCGCCTCTCGACGCGCCCTCATGGGGCGCGGCTCGCACTGGCGGCGCGCCGTTTCTTATCGGCGCTGCGCGCCTCTCGACGCGGCCGCATGGGGCGCGGCTTGCGCTGGCGGGGCCCGACCTGGCTAGGACAGGAGTTCCTGGACGATCTGGCGGGCGATGTTTCCGTCGAGCTCCGCCTTGTGGGCGCCCATCAGCGCCCCCATCACCTTGCCCATGTCCTTCTTCTCGGAGGCGCCGGTCGAGGCGATCGCTTCTTCGACCCAGCGCCGGGTCTGGGACTCGTCCGCGAGCTGAGGCAGGAACTCCTGGATCACGGCGAGCTCGGCCTTCTCCGCTTCCGCCATCTCCGGCCGCCCCCCCTTCTCGAAGGCCTCGATCGACTCCTTGCGCTGCTTCTCGAGCTTGCGCATGAGCCCTTCGGCCACCTCGTCCGAGATCGAATCGGCTCCGTCCTTCTTCATCTCGTTCAGGAAGGCGGTCCGCATGGAACGAAGGGCCGCGAGACGGCGTTCGTCCTTGGCCTTCATGGCGGTCTTCACCTGGGCCGTGACGTCGTCGACGATGGACATGTTGGGATCCTCCGGCGCCGCAGGATAGCCGCTCGGGCATCGGACGTCGCAGGACCCGAGGCCCGAAACGAAACGGGGCGGAACCCTTTCGAGTCCCGCCCCGCCGGATCATTCTAGCCGACCTCTCAGTAGAGCTCGTCCAGCTGGAACGTGAGCATCAGATAGCCGGATCGCGGCACCTGGTTCGACTGGTTGCCCTGCACGTCGTTGTATTCGGCGTGTCGAGCGTCGGTCAGGTTCTGCCCGACGAGGGCGACCTCCAGCCAGTCGACGGGCTGCCAACCGAGCCTCAGGTCGAGGCGCCAGTACTGGCGGACGTTGTTGCTTCGCAGCGTGGGCACGACGGCCCCGAGGCCGTCCACCCAATAGACCGCGGTGTCGAACTCGAGATTCTCGAGGACGTCGACGACCGACCGGAACGTGAACTGGTGCTCCGGCTGGTTGCGGTTGAGCGTCCCGCCCGGGAGCAGGGTCTCGGCGTCGCGTTCGCGAAGGAACTCGATGAACGTGTAGTTCGCGGAGAGCCGCCACCAGTCGACGGGCAGCACGGTGAGCTCGAACTCCGCACCCGCCACCTGGACCGAGCCCGGGTTGGCGAACGTGAGCGGCCCCACCGGCGGCGGACCGACGAGGGTCGAGACCTTGTCGTACTCGTTGAAAAAGGCCGCGGACTCGAAGCTGAGCCAGTCGAGCGCGAAGAAGCGGTAGCCGAGCTCGCCGGAAAGGAGCTCCTCCGAGTCGAAGTCGCGATCGCCGAGCAGATTGACCGGCCCGATGAACGCGTTCAGATCGTTGTCGATCGAGGTCGGCGTGCGCACCGCGCGCGAGACGGCGCCCCACACGACGTGGCCCTCGGCCGGCCGGAAGACGAATCGCCCCGAGGGCTGGTACTCGAAGCCGGACCAGCTGTTGACGGAGAGCTTCGTGCCCGCGATCAGCGTCAGCATGTCGTCGAAGAGGTCGAGCTCGAACTGGACGAAGCCGCTGCCCAGGTGGAGATCGTCGTCGTTCGGCTGGAGCACGACGGCGTTCGTGACGACGTCGGTGTGCGTCGTCCAGTAGCGATAGTCGAGACCCGAGATCATCGAGAGCCCCTCGTGGATCTCGTCGAGCTCGCGGTTGTACTGGGTCGACGCCTGGACGTTGTAGCTGCGTTCGTCGAGGACCGTCCGGCGGTCGGTCAGATCGGCGAAGGTCATGAACTCGAACTGGCTCTTCTCGTCGATCTCGCGGTCGTAGGTCAGCTGCAGGGCACCGCCCCGGGTGCGCTGGCTCTGCTTCGAGAAGCCGGTGACCTGGAAGAACGGCGGTCCGGCGCGAACGCCGAGGCCCCGCTCGTAGTCGAGGTCCCAGAAGTCGAAGTGCGCCTCGAGCGTGGAGTCTTCGTCGATCCGGGTATCGGTCCGCGCCCCGATCCGGAGGTTCGTGTACTCGTCGTTGCCGTTGTAGTCCTGGTTGAAGTCGTAGTCCTCGACCTTCTCGCCCCGGGCCGTGAGTCGGTAGGTCGTGTCTTCTCCCATGGCGCCGCCGTGACGCGCCGTCCAGCCGTACTCCTGGGTGCCCCCGTGGAGCGCGAGCATCTCGCCCTGGGTGTCGGCGGTGTGGCGGGTGATGATGTTGATCACGCCGTTGACCGCGTTCGCACCCCAGATCGCGCCGCCCGGACCGCGAATCACCTCGATCCGCTCGACGTCCTGCATCGCGAGATTCTGTTCCGCCCAGACGACGCCGCCGAAGAGCGGCGTGTAGACCGGTCGCCCGTCGATCAGGACGAGCAGCTTGTTGGAGAACTCCTCGCGGAATCCGCGAATGGAGATCGCCCAGCGCGACGCGTCGATCCGCGCGACCTGGACGCCGGGCACGATGCGCAGCGCCTCGGGGATGCTCGTGAAGCCACCCCGTCGGATGTCCTCGGCAGTGATCACCGTGATTGCGGCCGCGGTGTCGTTCTTGCTCTCGGCCTTCTTGGAGACCGAGGTGACCTCGATGTTCATGAGCTCTTCGAGGCTCATGTCCAGGAGGTCGTCGCCGGCGATCGCCGGCGTGGCGACGAGCAGAAGCCCGAGCGTGCACGTCGCCTTTCGAAGCCGCGATCCCGCCGAATCCGCGCGATCCCTTGATCGTCCCATGGGTCCCCTCCTGCGCGACGGGGCGCCCGCAGTCGAAGGGCGATCCGTCTCGCTAGGGGGGCTCATCGGAGGTCGCTGGGGGCGACTAGAGAACCGCAGCCGCACGAGAAACCCGCGCTCTCCCCGGTCGGCGAATCAGGGGAGTCCCCCCTCGTGCTCGCAGAAATTCCGTAGGGAAGGAACCCCGGAACATCCCTGGGCGAGCAGGCGCGGAGGCGGCCAGAGACCGCCGGGCGACGTCAGGCGCGCTGGCTCGAGACCGAGACCACCTCGCCGGTCATGTACGAGGCGTAGTCGCTCGCGAGGAAGACCATCACGTTGGAGACTTCCCAGGGCGCCGCCCCGCGACCGAACGCCTCCTTCGCCTCGAGCTCGTCGAGGAGCTCCTGGGGCGTGGTCTTGACCAGGAAGGGATGGATGGCGATCGACGGCGCGACCGCGTTGACGCGGATCCCGTACTCCGCCGCCTCGATCGCCGAGCAGCGGGTCACGGCCATCACGCCGGCCTTCGCCGCCGCGTAGTGGGCCTGGCCCTTCTGGGCACGCCACCCCAGGACCGAAGCGTTGTTCACGATCGCACCGCTTCGACGTTCCATCATGTGGGGCAGCACGGCGCGCGTCATGCGGAAGACGCTGTTCAGGGTGATGTCGAGAACGGCGTCCCACTGGTCGTCGGTCATGTCGACGATGTCGACCTCGCCACCGAGACCGGCGTTGTTGATCACGACGTCGATGTGCCCCATGTCCTCGATCGCAGCCGCGACGAGGGCACGCACGTCGGCGTCCTCGCGCACGTTGCAGAGCTGGTAGCCGCAGGGCTTGCCCGAGATCTCCGCCAGCTTCTCGGCCGCTTCCGCGGTCCGCTTCTCGTGGATGTCGCTGATGAAGAGGCGCGCGCCCTCTTCCGCACAGCGCTGGGCGGTCGCGAAGCCGATCCCGGCGCCCGCAGCCGCCGTCATGAGGACCGTCTTGCCCGCGAGCAGATCGTGGGGCGGGACGTAGTCGGGGGGCGGCAGCTTGGCCATCGTCGGATCGAGCCTCTCGGGATTCGGGCAGTCGGAAGCGGGTCGCGATTAACGCGGCTCGCGCGGCAGGCCGAGGGTGCGTTCCGAGATGATGTTGCGCTGGATCTGGTTGGAGCCGGCGTAGATCGTGTCGGAGCGGGTGAACAGGAAGAGCCGCTGGAGCGCGTTCAGCGCGTAGGGCGAAGCGCCGTCGGCGAGCTCGGCCTCCGGGCCCAGGACGTCCATGGCGAGCTTGCCGAGGTCGCGGTGCCAGCTGGCCCAGAAGATCTTCGTGATGGACGAGGACGGCGGCGGCTCGGCGCCCTCTTCCACGCCGGCCAGGGTCCGGAGCGCGTGATAGCGCTGGATCCGGAGCCCGCTCCAGGCGTGCGCGATCCGCTGACGGATCAACGGGTCCTTCGCCTTCCCGTTCGCCTTCGCGACTTCGATGATCGCGTTCAGCTCGTTCTGGAAATTCATCTGCTGGCCGAGGGTCGAGGCGCCGCGTTCGAACGCGAGCGTGCCCATCGCGACGGCCCAGCCGCCGTTCACTTCGCCGACGATGTTGTCCCTGGCGGTCCGCGCATCGGAGAAGAAGGTCTCGCTGAACTCGGCATCGCCCGTCATCTGCACGATCGGCCGGATGTCGACGCCGGGCTGGTCCATCGGAACCAGGAGATAGGAGATGCCGCGGTGCTTCGGCTGCGCGTCGGGGTCGGTCCGGCAGACGACGAAGGACCAGTCGCTCCACTCGGCACCCGAGGTCCACACCTTCTGGCCGTTCACGACCCACTCGTCGCCGTCGAGCTCGGCCCGGGTCTGCACGCTCGCGAGGTCCGAGCCCGCGCCGGGCTCGGAGTAGCCCTGGCACCAGATCTCGCTTCCGTCGAGGATGCCCGGAAGGAAGCGCTTCTTCTGGTCGTCGGTCCCGAAGTGGATCACCGTCGGCGCGAGGAGGCCTTCGCCGATGTGGCCCATCCTGCCGGGACCGCCCGCGCGGGCGTACTCTTCGTAGAAGATCATCTGCTGGGTCAGCGAGAGATCGCGGCCGCCGACCTCCTTGGGCCAGCCGATGCCGATCCAGCCACTCGCGCCCAGCTGCTTCTCCCAGGCCTTGCGCTCCTCGACGAGCGAGTGCTCGTCGCCGGGTCCGCCCCGCCCGCGAACGACCTCGAATTCGCCGCGCAGGTTCTCGTCGAGCCAGGTCGCGATCTCGCGGCGGAAGGCCTCGTCTTCTTCGGTGAAACGCGCGTCCATGCGGGGGGTCGTCCTCTTTGCGGGCGGCGGAGCGCCCGGAGATCGGGCGTTCGGATCGCTCCGGACATTACGATACGGAGCGGCTCGTATCAACCAGAGGGCCCGTCCAGACGCCCCCAGGCCGCCTCTGCGGGGTGTTCCCGCAACGCGATGATGCGGGTCCCGGAGCGTCGACCGCGAAGCGCAGGGCCCCGCTCGGGCCGCTACCGCTTCGCGAGGATGCCGCCGAGGGCGAGGTCGACGATCGGCCCCACCATCTTCGGAGACGGCGTCCCGCCGCGGAAGAAGAGCGTGACCGAGATCGGCCCGACGACGAGATCGGCGGCGAGACCGATGTCGATCTCCTCGGAGATCTCGCCCCGCTCGCGCGCGCGCTCGAAGATCCGCACGAAGGGCTCGCGCCGCGCGCGAGCCACGGGCTCGAGCAGCTTCGACAGCTCGGGGTTGTGGGCCCGTTCGCCCGCGAGGCTCGGGAAGACCGCCCCCAGCGAGGTCGAATTGAAATTCGCCAGATAGGTCTTGAGGGTCTCTTTGAGGTCGGTCTCGAGGCTGCCGGAGTCCACCTCTTCGAAGCCGGGGAGCTGCCCGAAGGCCTCGACGACGAGCGGGAGCTTCGAGGGCCAGCGTCGATAGATCGTGGCCTTGCCGACGCCCGCCCGCTGGGCCACGCCCTCGACCGTCAGCGCGGAGAACCCCACCTCGACGAGCAACGCGAGGGTCGCGTCGAGGATCGCCTTGTGGGCCTCTTCGCTGCGCGGTCGACCGGTGCTCCCGGCGCCTCCGGACCGCGGGCTCTTCGTCGCCCGCTCGACTTTCTCGGCCTGGGCCATCGCCCCGCCTCCCATCCTCAGCCTGATCCGCCGAGGGGCGAAACGCCACGCCCGGCTCGCGGTCCCGCTCCCGCCGGAAGGCCTGCCGCCCCGGAGACGAGGCGCGACGGCCGGGCCGGGCTCGACAGCGACCCCATTACGATACAATACGTTCCGTTACTGAACACCCGCCCGGGCGCCCTCGGACAGGCTCCAGGGCCCCTCCCGGCCGCTCGCCGGGCCGCACGCCCTTCCGCGGCGGAGATCGCTTCGAACGCGCGCTGCTCCCGGCTCCGGAGACCGGAGCGGGACGCGGGCCCGGGCGGATCGATCCCGCACGCCGCTGCTCACCCGAACGGAGATGCCCACCATGGTCCACTACAACCCCTTCTCGGAAGAGGTGATGAAGGCCGACCCGCTGCCCATCTACAAGCAGCTGCGCGACGAGGCCCCGGCCTACTACCTCAAAGAGTTCGACACGTGGGCCCTGTCCCGATTCGAGGACATCTGGAAGGCCTCGGCGGACATGAAGAACCTGACCGCCGCCAAGGGCACGACCTCGGCGCACCTGCTGACGAAGGTCCAGGAGGTGACGCCCATGATCAACAACATGGATCACCCGGATCACACGCGCCTGCGCGCCTCGTTCCGGAAGCCCTTCGCCGCACCGGAGGTGGCCAAGCTCGAGCCGATGGTCCGCAAGATCGCGCAGGACAAGCTCGCCGAGGCCAAGGATGCCGGCGGACTAGACGTGATCCAGGACATGACGGCCCACGTCGCGGTGACCGTGGCGTGCACGATCAGCGGCCTGCCGCCCGAGGACGGCCCCTATCTGAACGACCTCGTGCAGCGCTTCTTCAAGCGCGAAGAGGGACAGATGGGTGCGACCGAGGCCGGCCTGCAGGCGATGGGCGAGATGTTCGAGTACTTCAAGAAGCAGATCGCCGTCCGGCGCCGGGAGGGTCCGAAGGAGGACGTGCTCCAGATCCTGATGGAGTTCGAGCAGGACGGGCAGAAGCTCGACGACGACTCGCTCGCCTCCCACGTGGCCATGCTGATCATCGGCGGGAGCGAGACCTTCCCGAAGACCTTCGCCTCGCTCGTGCGCCGTCTGTGGGAGCACCCCGACCAGCGCCAGATGTGCATCGACGATCCCGCGCTGATCCCCGACGCCTACAACGAGGGACTCCGCTACGACATGCCCACGCAGTTCCTGATGCGCCAGGTGAAGCGGCCGGTGACCTTCGCGGGGCAGGAGATGACCCCGGGACAGGGCATCATGTTCCTCTACCACTCGGGCAACCACGATGAGCGCGAGTTCCCGGATCCGGACACGTTCGACATCCTCCGCCGCCCGCCGCGCATCCTCTCGTTCGGCTACGGCCCGCACTCGTGTCTCGGCGTGAACGTCGCGCGGCTCGAGGGCCGGGTCTGTACGGAAGAGCTGCTCCGCGCCCATCCGGACTACGAGGTCGACCTGCCCGGGGCAGAACGTCTCGTGACCGAGTTCGTCCAGGGCTACTGGAAGCTGCCGATCACGTACTGACGGAAAGATGGAACCCTCCGACTTCCCTGCGTCGCTCGCTGCCCGGGTCCGCGAGCTCGCGAGCACGCGGCCGGACGATCCCGCCTACCTGATCGACGACCGGATCCTCACCTGGCGGGGGTACGACCAGGCGTCCGATCGCCTGGCCCGCGTCTTCGTCGCGCTCGGGCTCGCGCCCGGGGAATGCGTGGCCGTCTGGCTGCCGGATGGCCCCGGCTTCCACGTCGCGTTCCAGGCGACCGAGCGCGCCGGGCTCACGTGCCTCGGGCTCGGCGCGCGCTGCGGCGAGCGGGAGCTCGTCCATCTGCTCGGACTCTCCGGCGCGCGGACCCTGGTGAGCGCGCCCACGATGGGCGGCGTCGACGCGACCGCGATGGTCGCGGCGCTGCGCGCGAAGGGCGTTGCGCTCGAGACCCATCTGCTGGTCGAGGGCGACGCCCTCGCCGACGACGCGATCCGGATCGACGGCGCGGAGGCGCCCCTCGCCCCCGAGAGCGCGCTCGATGGCCGGGGGCTCACCCGCGACGTCGATTGTCTCTTCAACACGACGTCTGGAACGACCGGGCTGCCCAAGATCGTGCTGCACGACCAGCTGCGCTGGTTCCACTTCCATCGCTTCGCCGCAGAGATGGGCCGGTTCGGGGACGACGAGGTGTTCCTCAGCGCCCTGCCCGCCCCCTTCGGATTCGGTCTCTGGACCCAGCACTTCTCCCCGACCCTGCTCGGAGCGCCGACCGTCCTCCTCCGCCGGTTCGACGCGAGCGCTGCGATCGAAGCCCTCCGTCGCCACCGCGTGACCGTCCTCGCGGCCGTCTCCACGCAGTTCATCCTCATGCTCGAGACCGGTGGCTTCGAGGGGGGCGAGCCGCTCGCCCTGCGGAGCCTGTTCACCGGCGGCGAGGCCGTCCCCGAGCAGCGCGCCCGCGCTTTCGAGGAGCAGACCGGCGCCTACGTCCTGCAGTTCTACGGCTCGAACGAGACCGGGGCCGTCAGCGCCACCCGGCCCGAAGACCCGCCGCGCAAGCGACTGACGACGGCGGGGAAACCGCTCCCGGAGATGCAGCTCAGGCTCTTCGACGCTGAGGGCAACGACGTGACGGCGACCGGTGCGGGCCGACCGGCGGTCAAGGGGCCCGTCGTCTCGCGTGGCTATCTCGGTGCACCCGAGGCGACGGCGGAGCTGATCCGGCCGGACGGCTGGGTGATGCTCGGTGATCTCGTCGAGCTCGACGAGGACGGCTACCTCCGCGTCGTCGGCCGGACCGACGACATCATCATCCGCGGCGGCAAGAACCTCTCCGCGGCGGCGATCGAGGAAGGCGTGAACGCCCACCCCGACGTCGCCCTCGCCGCCGCCGTAGGCATTCCCGACGCGGTCTTCGGCGAGCGAGCCGCCGCCTACGTCGAGCTCCGCCCAGGGGCCGATCTCTCGCTCGACGCGCTGAAGTCCTTCCTCGAGCAGGCGCAGATCGCGCGGGAGCTCTGGCCCGAAGCTCTCGTAGTCTTCGAGACGCTGCCCCACAACGTGGGAGGCAAGGTGGCCAAGAGCGCGTTGCGCGAGGATGCCCTGGCCCGCTTCGGAGACGGACTCGACGACGACGCGGCGATGCGGGCTCAGGCTGCGCAGCGCCGGAGCGACGCCGAATGACGAACGGCCCGTCCTTCTTCGAGCGCGCCTTCGGCGAGTTCCGGGGCCGCGCCGCAGGCGTCGCGCTCGGCTGCCTGATCTGCCAGATGGGTCTGGGACTCACCTACATCCGAACGGGCATGGCCCCCGAGCTGATCGAGGGCCTCGGTCTCGCCGGCCGCACCGAGCTCTCCGGCGCCGCGACGCCGCAGCTGATCTTCCAGGCCCTCGCCAGTCCGCTCGTCGGCATCCTCGCCGTTCGCCTCGGCGCGTCTCGCGTCCTCGCGATCTCCGCGGCGCTCTTCGCGTTCGTCTTCTTCGGCTTCAGCCGGATCGAGAGCCTGGCCCACCTCTACCTGGTCGCCGCCGGCATCGGCCTGTGCGCCGCGGGCATGGGCGACATCACCGTCGGCCACGTCGTCAGCCAGTGGTTCCACCGCAATCGCGGGCTCGCCCTCGGCATCGCCTACGCGGGCTCGAATCTCGGTGGATCCGTCATGGTCGCGCTCGTGAGCTCGGTGGCGAGTCAGGCGACCTGGCGGGAGGGGCTCCTGGCCATCGTTCCGGTCGCGCTCTTCGTGCTGCTCCCGACGGCCCTGTTCCTCGTCCGTCCGCCCGAGGTCCCGACGCTCCGCCACGCCCCGAGCGGGTCCGCGCCCCCGGAAGAACACGAGGACGCCCTCGACCTCCGCCGGGCGCTCCGGACGCGCAGCTTCTGGATCCTGACGGCCACCCTCTTCACGTTCTTCTTCTTCTTCACCGGGATCCTCGACCACCTCGTCCTCTTCCTCGTCGACACGGGACTGACGAAGAACGAGGCGCGCGTCTATTTCGGCCAGGCCGTGGGGCTCGGGGTCCTGAGCAAGATCCTGGGCGGCTTCCTCTCGGATCGCATCCCGCAGGTGCGCGCCGTTCAGGTCGTCTACGGCATCCTCGCCCTGTCGAGCCTGGTCCTGCTGGGGTTGATCTACCGCCCCCACCCGGCCCTGATCGCGACCTTCGTCTTCTCCTGGGGCTTCTCACAGGCCTGCCGGGACGTGGTCTACCCGCTGGTCCTGAGCCACTGCTTCGGAGATCGCTACCTGGGCGAGATCTACGGCGCGATGACCCTCACCCTGTTTCCGGGGGGCGCACTCGGGCCCATCTTCGCGGCCCAGCTCCACGACCGGCTGGGCGACTACGAGATCGCGTTCGGGGTCTTCGCCGCGCTCAACGTCGGCGCGTTCCTCGCCCTGCTCTTCGTCCGGAACGAACGCCGAAGGGACTGAGCCCGGCGCCCGACCGCGGCGGCGGCCCCGATCGCCGCGCGCCGCAGGCGAAGGGAAGCGTCGAGGGCTCAGCCGTCCTTCGGCGCGTGCTCGGCGATCGCCTCCGCGAAGGAGATCCCGCCGGGCTCCGCCATCTTCCGACGCAGGCCGTTCAGCTGTCGCGGGCGCTTGAAGCCGACGGCGCCCGCGAGGCGCCCGTCGCGACCGAAGAGCGCGAGGAACTGATCGTCCTCGACGTCACCGAGGCAGACGTGCATCTCGTCGCCGTCCTGGATCTCGCCGGCGATCGCGATCCGCAGGTGGAACTGATCCGTCCACACGTAGGGGATCGGGGCGAAGGGCTCGGCCTGCCCGTGCACGATCCGCTTCGCGACCACGTCCGACTGCTCGACGGCACTCGTCCAGTGCTCGAACCGGGGACGCTCGGGATAGCGTTCGTTCTCCCAGCGCGCGCAGTCGCCGAGCGCGTAGACCCCTTCGCGCGTCGTCGCGCCGGTCGCGTCGCAGAGGACGCCGTTGTCGATCTCGAGCCCGGCGCCGTCGAGCCACTCGGTCGCCGGTGCCGCACCGACCCCGACGATCACGAGCTCCGCCGGAATCGTCTCGCCGTCCGAGAGTCGGACACCCTTGACGGCGCCTTCGCCCTCGAATCCGTCGACGCCGACCCCCAGGCGGAACTCGACGCCCTCGTCTCGATGGGTGCGGGCGACGCGCTCGCCGAGGACCGGCCCGAGGCCGCGGATCAGCGGCGCGGGCAGCGGCTCGACGACCGTGACGTCGAGCCCCTTCTTCCGGCAGCTCGCCGCGACCTCCATGCCGATGAACCCGGCGCCCACCACGACGACCCGCGGAGAAGCCGCGATCGCCGCACGAAGCTTGCGCGCGTCGTCGAGGGTACGGAGCTCGAGCACGCCCTCGAGATCCTGGCCGAAGGGCAATCGGCGCGCACGGGTCCCCGTGGCGAGCACGACGGCGTCCGCTTCGACGCTCGAGCCGTCCGCGAGGGAGAGTCGGGGCACGCTCGGGTCGAGCGCCGTCGCCGCGACGCCGAGCTTCCATTCCGCCTCGAGCTCCTCGACGCCGTTGCGCGAGAGCGCGAGCTTCTCTTCTTCCCAGTCGTCGACGAGAAACTGCTTCGAGAGCGGCGGGCGGTCGTAGGGGAGCGCGTCCTCGGCGCCGATCACGGTGATCCGGCCTTCGAATCCTTCTCGGCGAAGGGCTTCCACGAAACGCAGTCCGGCGAGCGAAGCGCCCACCACGGCGACATGATCCAGCATCTCTCTTCCTCGATTCGCATTCCGCCCGAGGCGCCTTCACGTCGTGTCGAGCGGGTCGTGCGCCCCGGATGGGGCCACGACGGGCGCTGATCCTAGCTCATCCGTCGAGGCACGCGTCGTGCGCGGTTGGCCTTCCCGCGCCCCCTCTGCGATGCTTGCCGCCCACCCAACGGAGCCCCTTCGCATGCAGTTCTGGCAAGCCCTCGCCTTCACCCATCCCGACGACCTGCTCGAGCTCGCGCCCGTCTGCGAGGAGGCGGGCTTCGAAGGCATCATGCTCGCCGACCACCTCTTCGCGCCGGAGGAGTACGCCTCCCGCTATCCCTACGACGAGTCGGGCGAGCCGCCCTTCGACGGCGAGACGCCCTTCCCGGAGTCGTTCGCGACGATCGCGGCCCTCTCGCAGGTCACGACGAAGCTCCGCTTCCTGACGAACGTCTACATCCTCCCGCTCCGGCACCCGATCGAGATCGCCAAGGATCTCTCGACCGCGGCGATCTTCTCGAAGAACCGGACGGTGCTCGGACTCGGCGCGGGCTGGCTCCGCGAGGAATTCGAGATCATGGGCGTGCCCTTCGAGCAGCGTGGCAAGCGCATGGACGAGCAGCTCCCGATCATCCAGAAGCTCCTCGCCGGCGAGGTCGTGTCGGCCGACGGCGAGTTCTATCGCTTCGATGCGCTGCGCATGCGGCCGCTCCCGACGGAGAAGGTCCCGATGTGGGTCGGCGGCATGAACAAGGCCGCCCTCCGCCGCGCCGCTCAGTTCGGCGACGGCTGGACCGGGGCCGGCACGTCCTTCGAGCAGACGCTCGAGATCCTCGACGAGCTGCGCGCCCAGCGGGAACGCTTCGGCCGCCAGGACGAGCCCTTCGACTGCCTGATTCCGCTGACCGAAGAGCTCCCCCCGGAACAGATGGGACGCCTCATCGAGGCCGGCATGACGGGGACCGTCAGCTGGCCCCTCGACTTCCAGCTCCCGCCCGGGTCCACGATGCAGGACAAGAAGGACAAGCTGCTCGAGCTGGGCGAGACGATGATCAAGCCGGTGAACGGCTAGGACACCCGCTCGTCCGGAGTTCTGGAACGGCTACGACACTCGCTCGTCCGGAGTTCTCGGCCTCGGTCCCCAGCCGCGGTCATAGGGGGCCATCAGCTGGCTCTCCAGATGCATCTTCGAGTGCAGCCAGCGCCCGTCGACGCGGCGGTACTCGTCGTGCTCGACGCCGACCATCCACATCGGTCGCCCCTCGGTCGTCGTCATCATCGCGAGCACGTCCCAGCTCCCCTCGGCACGATCTCCGTCGACGCGGATCTCCGGCTTCACGAAGAAATGCCAGCTGTACTGGAGCGTCGGAGCCCGGAAACGCTCGCGCAGCGCCTCGTGCCCGATCGCGGTCCCGAGCGCCCCGCCCCCTTCCCAGACCGCGTCCGGCGTGAAGAGCGCGACGAGCCGATCGGCGAGCTCTTCCAGGACGCCCGGGGACTTCGGCCCCTCGCGCGTGTATCGCGCGTCCATCAGCGCGCCGTAGCGGCTCTTCAGATCGAGGATCGCGGCATGGCCTTCGAGGGTCTCGACCCGGGACTCGAGGGCGCGCAGCCGGTCTGCCGGGTCTTCGTCGCTCGCGCGCATGCTTCGCCTCCTCCGCCCCGCCCGAAGCGGTGGCGCGCCTGCTAGCCTCGCCCACCGCATCGTCGGCGCGCAAGCGCGGTCGATTCCGCTCGCCCCGCTCCCCTCGGAGAAGGAAGACCATGCCCGGCCCCCTCGAAGGCGTCCGCATCCTCGACCTGACGACGATGGCCTCGGGCCCGCTCGCGACCTCGATCCTGGCCGACCAGGGCGCGGACGTGATCAAGGTGGAGGGCCCCGATCGGGGCGACGGACTGCGCAAGATCGGACCGAGCCGCGGCGGCATGTCCGCGATGTTCACGAGCCTCAATCGGAACAAGCGGGCGATCGCCATCGATCTGCGGGATCCACGCGGCGTCGAGCTGCTCGACCGGATCGTCGAAGGCGTCGACGTCTTCGTGCAGAATTTCCGGCCCGGCGCCGTCGAGCGAATGGGGATCGGCCCTGACCGCTATCGCGCGATGCACCCGGAGCTGATCTACGTGTCGGTGAGCGGATTCGGGGAGCGGGGACCCATGGCCCAGAGCGCGGTCTACGACTCGGTCATGCAGGCGTACTCGGGGGTCGCGATGCACCAGGCGGACCTCGAGACCGGAGAGCCCACGTTCGTCCGCAGCGTCGTCTGCGACAAGGGGACCGCGATCCAGACCTCCCAGCTGATCACGGCCGCCCTCTTCGCCCGCGCCCGGGGCCGCGGCGGGCAGCACGTGAAGGTGTCGATGCTCCACGCGAGCCTCGCCTTCCTCTGGCCAGACGGCATGCAGAACCACGCGCTGATCGGCGACGGCGTCTCCGCCCCCCTCCAGAAGGGCGCGCTCCCGATGATCCGCGCGACCGCGGACGGCCACGTCGCCATCAGCTTCATCCAGGACCGGGAGTTCCAGGCCCTGTGCCGCGCGATCGAGCGCGAGGAGCTCCTCTCGGACGAGCGCTATGCGACCGCGGGCCCCCGCGCGGCGAATGCACGCGAGCTCCAGGCGTCCCTCGACAGGACGCTCCGGAGCTTCACCACACGCGAGCTCGTCGAACGTCTCGTCGCGGCGGACGTGCCCTACGCGCCGGTCGGCGATCCCGCCACGATCCACGAGGACGCCCAGGTCGTCGCGAACGACCTGCTCTTCGAGATGGACCACCCGATCGTGGGCCGACTCCGTCAGCCGAAGCCGCTCGGCGAGTTCGGTGGGACGCCCACGCGGGTCGAGCGCGGGGCCCCCGGACTCGGGGAGCACACGCGAGCGGTCGCCCGCGAAGCCGGCTACGCCGACGCGGACATCGACACGCTCGTGGCGGAAGGCGTCCTCGCCGTCGAGGAACGCGGCTAGGAAGCGGCGCCGGCGTCGAGCTCCTGGGCAGCGACGAGCTCGCCGAGGTGGCGCTCGTCGTACCACGACATCTGGAGCTGCTTGGCCCGCCGGAAGTAGAGCTGGATGTCGTACTCGATCGTGAAGCCGACACCGCCCCAGACCTGCTGACAGGTCGCGGTGATGTCGCGGAAGGCATGGCACATGAAGAGCTTCGCCAGCGGAGCGTGGAGCGCGGTCTCCTGCCCCACGGATCGCTTCCAGGCGGCTTCGTAGACCAGGGTCGAGCCCCCTTCGACCTGGGTCGCCGCATCGGCGAGGTAGTGGGAGATCGACTGGAAGGCGCCCAGGGGCTTGCCGAACTGCTCCCGCGTCTTCGCGTACTCGACCGTCATCTCGAGCGCCGCCTTCGCGCCGCCCGCCGCCTGCGCGGCCGCGAGGACGATCGCGTCGTTCATGACGGCGCTCCAGGTCTCCCAGCCGGAGCCCGCCTCCCCGATCCGATCCGACGCGGCCACCTGGACGCCCGCGAAGTCGACCCGGAAGGTCGTCTCGGAGCCGAGGTTCTCGCGCTGCGAGAGCGTGACGCCCGGCGCCTTCGGATCGACGAGGAAGAGATCGATCGCTTCCTGCGCGTCGCCCGTTCGGGCGAGGACGACGAGGCGGTCGGCGAGAGCCGCGTAGTTGACGTGCATCTTCGACCCGTCGAGGACGAAGCCGTCGCCGTTCGACGCCGCCCGGACCTGGACACCCTTCGCGCCGAAGCCGTTGCGCGGCTCGAGCCAGGCCGGCGTGAGGACGAGGTCCCCCGCCGCGATGCCGGGAAGCCAGGCCTGCTTCTGCGCCTCGCTCCCCGCGATCGCCAGCGCGCTCGCCGAGAGGACGGCGGAGACGAAGTGCGGGGACGGCGCGAGGGCGCGACCGAGCTCTTCGTACAGGATCGCGGCCTCGAGCAGACTCTGACCCTGTCCGCCGTACTCCTCCGGAACCAGGATCCCGACGAGACCGAGCTCGACGAGCTGCTTCCAGAACGTGTCGGGCATGCCGAGCTCGTGGTTCTCGAGCTCGCGCACCAGCTCGAGCGGGGCGTACTCGGCGCAGACGCCGCGCACCATCTCGCGCAGCATCTCGTGCTCTTCGGTGAAGTCGAGATCCATCGTTCGGGTTCTCCGGCAGGAGGGTTTCAGGGCCTCCGCGCGTCTCCGCGTCGGGAGGCGATCAGGGCTTCCAGGCGTCGCCCTTGAGCTTCCACGGGTTGGCGTCCGCGGTGTCGGGCACGGCGATGCGCGCCTCGCAGCTCACACAGTTCTTGTCGCCGGCGGTCAGCTCGATCGCGACGTCGACCCAGGAGATCCCGTCCGACGCCGGCTCGATGCCCGTGACCTTGCCGGCGAAGTTCATCGTGTCGCCAGGGAAGACCGAGTCCTTCATGCGGAACTTGATGCGACCGATGCGGCCCTTCGGCCCGGTCCAGTCCGTCAGGTAGCGCTCGAACCAGGCGGCCAGGTTCGGCGTGTTCATGAAGATGTCGGCGAGACCGTTGTTCTCGGTCGCGAACTTGTAGTCGTGGTGCTGGGGTCGCCAGTCGCGGCTCGCCATCGCGCCGAGCACGACCGTCACCGGCTTCACGTCCTTCTCGAGGACCGGAAGCTCCGCGCCCTCGCTCACTTCACTCGTCAGCAGTTCGGCTGCCATCAATCTGCTCCTTCGTCGCGACCCGCGGGCCGCCATTCGATTCTGCAGCCAGGACGCCCGTGCTCTCGGCACGAGGGTCGGCCTGTCTGCCCTACAGCGCGCGAAGTGCGCGCGATCAGTCCCGGTTGTACCCGAAGCCGGTGTAGCGCTCTTCCGCGCAGAGCTCGCCGCGCTGGTTCACGATCTTGACGCCGAAGTCCCAGAAGCGGCCGGTGCCGACCTTGGTCTTCTTGAGCGGCGAGACCGAGTAGAGGATCTGGGTCGTCGTGAGCTCGTCGCCCGGACGGATCGGCTCTCCGAACACGATCGTGTTGTCACTCATCACGGCCTCCGGCAGACCGAGCCGATCCTTGAGATCGAAGTGGAGCTGGAGCGGCACCGCCGGCTCCGTCCGGCCCGGCGACCAGTCGTGGGGTCGAAACCAGACCGACACCATCGTCGGCAGCGTGATGAAGCCGTCGGTCAGCTCGTGCGCGACCGCTTCGTCCCAATAGAGCGGATTCCCGTTCTGGGTCGCCGAGCACGTGGTCAGCACGTAGCCCATCTCGATCGGGAACTCGGTCTTCTCTTCGTACCGTTCCTGCCCGATCCAGCCCTTCACCTCTTCGGGCAGATCGTCGGCCGATGCGTCAGCCATGTCGATTCCTCCTGGTCCGCGCCGCGCGCGTCCCCTGTTGGTGTCCCGGCCGCCCCTCGAACGAGCGGCCCCCTGCTATTCGACGGCGCCCTCTTCGAAGAGCTTGCCGATCTCGTCTTCCGAGAGCCCCGCCTCCGCGAGGAGTCCCCGGGTGTCGGTCGAGTCGTCCACGCGCACGGTGTGCACGGGGTGGTCGCGGTGGCCCCCGGCGAGGATCGGCGAGACCTGGTCGAAGCGGCCCTCCTCCGGGTGCTCCGCCTGCATGAAGACGCCGCGCGCCCGCCAGTGCTCGTTCCGGACGACCTCGGGGATCGAGAGGACCGGGGCGACGCACGTGTCGTTCGCCGCCAGCTCCTCGGTCCATTCGTCCCGCGTCCGCGTCTTGAAGGCGGCGCGGAAGGCCTCGCGGATCTCGTCCTGCTTCGCGTCGTCGTACTGGTGCCCTTTGTACTCGGGATGGCCGAGGCGCTCGCAGAGGTTGCGGTAGAAATGCGGCTCGATCGCGCCCACGGAGAGCCAGCGCCCGTCGCTCGCCTCGTACGTGTCGTAGAAGGCGTAGCGACCGGTCAGCAGGACCTGTCGCGGCCCGGCCTCTTCGCCGGTGGCCAGATACTGATCGAGGGAGAGCGCCATCAGCGACAGGATCCCCTCGGCGGCGGACACGTCGAGGAAGGTCCCCTCGCCCGTGTTCGCCTTCTTGACGAGCGCCCCCATGATCGAGAGCACCGCGTGCATGCCGCCGCCCGCGCTGTCCGCGACCGTCGCCCCGGGGATCGGCGGACCGCCGTCGGCGCGCGGCTCGGTGCAGGCCAGGAAGCCGGACATCGCGAGATAGTTGATGTCGTGCCCCGCCCAGCTCGAAGCCGGCCCGTCCTGCCCATAGCCCGAGGTCGAGCAGTAGACGAGACCGGGGTTCCGGGCGCGCATCGCCTCCCACCCGATCCCGAGCCGATCGACCACCCCGGGTCGATAGGACTCGATCACCACGTCGGCCTTCTCGGCAAGCTTGAGGAGCGCCTCGACGCCCGCCTCGCTCTTCAGGTCGAGCCGCATCCTCTCGAAGCCACGACTCGCGCCGTAGGTGTGATAGACGGGCTTCGTCTGGAGCGCGCCCTTCTTCGAGACGGGCGCGATCACGACGACGCGCGCGCCGTAGTCCGCGAGCATGCGGCCGGCGCGCGCGGCCGGGCCGACGGCGCCGAGATTCAGGACGGTGACGCCGTCCAGCAGGTGCGTCTGGGAGGTCAACGGGGGGCTCCGGCGCTAGAAGTTCTTGGGCAGACCGAGGCCGCGCCCCGCGATGATGTTCTTCTGGACCTCGCTCGTCCCGCCGCCGATCGTATCCACGACCGTGTAGCGGTAGGAGCGCTCGTAGCGCCCGTTCACGGGCGCCTCGGGCTGCCCCGGCTTGAGCTGGGCGTCGGGTCCCATCAAGTCGAGGGCCGCGTTCGCGATCCGCTGACCGAGCTGCGACTGCCACATCTTGTACATCGCCGCCTCGACGGTCGGCACGCGATCCTTCAGCGCCTCGCTGATCACCTTTCGCTGGAGCTTGCGCGCCACCTCGAGGTCCGCGCGCAGCTTGGCGATCGTCTGGCGGGCGACGGGATCCTTCGCGAGCGGTTCACCGTCGAGTGACTCCGTCCGAACGTAGTCGATCAGCCCCTTGAGCTTCATCTCGATCGGTCCGACCGGGAGCATCGCGAAGCGTTCGAGGTCGAGCGCCTCGCAGATGTACGTCCAGCCCTTGCCGACCTCACCCACCACGTGGCTGTCGGGCACGAAGACGTCGTTGAAGAAGACCTCGTTCGTCCGCTCGTCCCCGATCGTGTAGGTCGGGTGGATCTCGAAGCCCTCGTGGTTCATCGGGATCAGGAAGAGCGTGATCCCCTTGTGCTTGTGATCGCCGGTCCGCGCACCGACCCAGTACCAATCGGCGAAGTGCGCGCTCGTGGTCCAGATCTTGTGCCCGTTCAGGACCCAGCCGCCCCGCTCCGGGTCGTGCTCGGCCTTCAGCTGCATCGAGGCCGCATCGGATCCCGCCTGGGGCTCGGAGTAGCCGATCGCGAACTCGATCTCCCCGCGGATGATGCGCGGCAGGAAGTAGGTCTTCAGCTCTTCGTTCCCGTGACGGATGATCGTCTTGCCGACGATGCCCACGCCCTTGCCGGGCTGCGGGCAGCCGTAGCGGGAGAGCGCCTCGGTCAGCAGGAAGTCGTAGATGCCCGACTTCTCCTGCCCGTCGTATTCCTTCGGCCAGGACATCCCGAGCCACCCCTGGTCGGCGAGCTTCGCCATGAAGGCACGCTTCGGCGGGGTCTCGACGGTCTGGGAGAGGTGCTCGGGATTCGCATCCATCACCTCCTCGTCGTAGTTCGCCTCGAGGAAGGCCACGACCTCCTTCTCGAAGGTCAGCTCGTCGTTGGACAGATCGAAATCCATGGATCACCTCCGCCGGGCCGGCAGCCGGCGGAGACAAGCCGCCGGGCGTCACGACGCAAAATACGATACGCCGCGTATCGGTACTCGTCCAGCCCCGGATTCCCTTGGCTTCGTGGGGACTTGCACCGCCCCGGCGAGGCCCCTGCGACGCGCCTCCGGCGGCTGCGGCGGCGCCCCGAAGCCTTCGCGGCGCGGCCCGGAGTCGGCGCCTCGGGGCACATCCGGTGGCCGCGCTAGCGCCCGACCAGCTTCTCCATCTCAGGAAGGAACTGCGCATTCAGCTTGCGCATGCCCTTGATCCAGCGGTCGTAGTCCCCGGCCTTGCGCTGGAAGTACGTCCGCACCGATTCGTGGGGCAGGATCAGGAAGGACTCCGCGGCCAGCCCCCGGACCACGGCCTCCGCGATGTCCGCGGGCTCGAGCATCCCGTCCACGCCGGCGACGCCCCCCGCCTCGGTCCCGGCGGTCATCGCCGTGTTCACCGCCTGCGGGCAGAGCGCGAACACCTTGATTCCCTGATCGCCGTAGGTGATCGAGAGCCACTCGGCGAAGGCGACGCTCGCGTGCTTCGTCACCGAGTACGGCGCGGAGCCGATCTGGGTCAGCAGCCCCGCCGCGGAGCACGTATTCAGGAAGGCGCCCTCCCCCCGCTCGAGCATGCCGGGGATGAGTGCGTGCGCCGCGTGCACGTGGCCCATCACGTTCACGTCCCAGATCTTCTGCCAGGCGTCGACGGAGGCCTCGACGCTCCCCGGCACGAGGATCCCGGCGTTCGACACGAAGAGGTCGATCGGTCCCTGCGCCGCTTCGACGCTCCGCACGAGCTCGACGACCGAATCGCGATCGCCGACGTCCGCGCCCCGCGCGCTCCCCCCGACGGACTCCGCCACGGCCGCGGCATTGTCCTCGTCGAGGTCGACGACCGTCACGTGCCGCGCGCCTTCCTGCGCGAAGCGTTCGCAGAGCGCGCGCCCGATCCCGTTGCCGCCGCCGGTGACGACGACGTTCCTGCCCGTGACGTCCATGACCGATCCCTCCTCGCCCGCGATCTCGGCGGGAGGCCGAGCGTACCCCACGGATCCGGCTCGAGCGGCGCGCCGCGCTGACTCCCGTCCGCCGGTCTCGCGTGTGATACGGTCCTGCGTCATGAGCTGGAAGCCCGAAGTCGACGAGATCGAACGCCGGCGCGCCCGCGCCCTCGAGATGGGCGGAAAGGACGCCGTCGCCAAACACCGTGAACGCGGGCGTCTGAACGTCCGCGAACGGATCACCGCGCTGGTCGATCGGGACAGCTTCCGGGAGTGGGGCCAGATCGCCGGCTCGAGCGAGGCCGAGGACGGATCCGACTTCCAGCCGACGGGGGTCGTCTTCGGGACGGGCCGGGTCGCCGGGCGTCCGGTCGTCGTGTGCGGCGACGACTTCACGATCCGCGGCGGCGCCTACTCCGACGCAGGGATGAAGAAGGGCGTCTACGCCGAGGACCTCGCGGTCAAGCGACGGATCCCGATCATCCGCATGCTGGAAGCCGGCGGCGCCTCGATCGCAGGAACCGGGACCGCGTCCCGGGGGCGCTCCGGCTACGACTGGACGGCCCCGCCCGTGATGAACATCCGGGCCCTCGAGAGCCTGCGGAACGTTCCGGTCGTGTGCATGGCGCTCGGACCATGCGCGGGCTTCCCGGCCGGCCGCCTCGTCGCATCCCACCTCTCGATCATGACTCGCGACACCGCGCAGGTCCTGACCGGCGGCCCGGCCGTGGTCGCCCACGCGATGAAGGAGAACGTCACCAAGGAGGAGCTCGGCTCGGCCGAGATCCACGGTCGCAACGGCATGGTCGACAACGTCGCAGAGGACGAAGAAGAAGCGCTGCGCATGGCCCAGAACTTCCTCTCCTACCTGCCGAGTCACTGCGGCGAGGTCCCGCCCTTCTTCGACGTCGGCGATCGCCGCGACCGCCGCGAGGAGAAGCTCCTCAAGATCATCCCGCGCGAGCGACGACGGGCCTACAAGATGCGCAAGCTGATCGAGCTCGTCGTCGACCAGCGGAGCTTCTTCGAGATCGGCCCGCTCTGGGGCCGCAGCCAGATCACCGGGCTCGCCCGCGTCGGCGGCTACACCGTCGGCATCCTCGCCAACGACTGCCACTACGACGGCGGCTCGATGACCGCGGACGGCGCGAACAAGATCCGCCGCTTCGTCGAGATGTGCGACCTCTTCCACGTGCCGATCGTCTCGTTCGTCGACGAGCCGGGCTTCGCGATCGGGACCCGGGCCGAGCAGGACGGGACGATCCGCGCCGGGATGAACGCGATGTTCGCGATCATGCAGACGGGCGTGCCGTGGTTCGCCTGCGTGCTTCGCCGCTCCTACGGCGTCGCCCAGGGGATCCACCTCGGGCCGGGCGCGACCACCGTCGCGTGGCCTTCCGCCATGAGCGGCGCGCTTCCGGTCGAGAGCGGAGTCGCCCTCGCCTTCCGGCGCGAGATCGAGGCCGCCGAGGATCCCGACGCACGCCGGCGGGAGCTCGAAGACGAGATGGCGAAGGCGCAGTCGGTCATGCCCCGCGCCGAGGACTTCGGCGTCCACGACCTGATCGATCCGCGGGAGACGCGCCCGCTCCTGTGCGACTGGGTCGAGGAGATCCAGGGCGCGCTCGCAGAACACGCGCGCCAGGGCGCGCCGAGCTACACGATCCGCCCCTGACCCGCGGAGGCTATTTGCCCTTGAAGACGGGCTTCCGCTTCTCGGCGAAGGCGGCGACCGCCTCGACGTAGTCGTCGGTCAGCGCCCCGCGAACCATCCGATCCGCCTCGTAGCGGAGACAGGTCTCGAGGTCCTCGGTCAGCGCGCGGTTGAGGTTCGCCTTCATCCAGCGGAGCGCGATCGGCGGCCCGCTCGCGATCCTCGCCGCCAGCTCGAAGGCCTCTTCCTGGAGGGCTTCCGCGGGCACGACCCGATTGAAGATCCCGAGCTCGAGGCCGGTCTGCGCATCGACGCGCTCCGCGGTGAAGTAGATCTCGCGGGCCTTCGCGGGCCCCACCAGCTGGGTGAGGAACCACGTCCCGCCGTAGTCGCCGGAGAGACCGAGGCGCGCGAAGGACGTCAGGATGAAGCCCCTCTCCGAGGCGATGCGGAGGTCGCAGGACAGCGCGATCGAGCAGGCGGCCCCCGCCGCCGCGCCGTGAACCGCCGCCACGGACGGCTTGCTCGACTGGTGGAGCATGCGCGGCAGCTCGTGCTCCCAGCGGAGCTGGCGCTGGCGCGCCTCCATCACGGGCGGCTTGCCCTCCTTCTTCATCCGCTTCGTGTCGCCGCCGGCGGAGAAGGCGTCGCCGGCCCCGGTCAGCAGGAAGCAGCCCACGTCGGGATCCGACTCGAGATCCCGCACGAGGACGTAGAGCGCCTCCTTCATGTCCATCGTGAGCGCGTTCTTCGCGTCGGGCCGATTCAGGGTGATCGTCGCCACCCGGTCCCGGACCTCGCACAGCACTTCCTCGGTTCCCGTCTCTCGTGCGCCGTCCACCACGTTCAACGCCCCTTGTATTCCGGCTCGCGCCCTTCGGCCCGCGCCGCCTTCATCTCGGCGTAATCCTCGGTCTCGTAGATCGCGGTCATCCCCATCGACTCTTCCTGCATCGTCCGCTGGACGTCGGGGTTCCCGAGCCGCGAGAGCGTCCGACGGAACATCTTGACCGCGAAGGGTGGGTTCGCGGCGATCTCCCGGCAGAGCGTCATCGCGGCCTCGTCGAGCTCGGCGTCCGGCACCACGCGGGACACGACGCCGTGCCGGAGCGCCTCCTCCGCGTCCATCGTCCGCCCCGTGATCGCGAGATCGGCCACGAGCCCGTGTCCCGCCATCTGGAAGAGACGCGCCGTGCCGCCCGAGTCGGGGATCACCCCGTGCTTGATCTCCGGCAGCATCATCTTCGTGCTCTCGGCGGCGATCCGCATGTCGGCGAGCAGCGCCCGCTCGAAGGAGCCACCGATCACCCAGCCCTTGAGGGCGACCACGATCGGCGCAGGACACGTGAAGAAGGCCTGCGTCCGGCGGTGGCCCCGTTCGACGAACTCGAAGTTGGTGATGTCCTCGGAGCGGACCCCGATCTCGCCGACGTCGCGGCCGGAAGAGAACGACTTTCCTTCGCCGCGCCAGAGGACGACCCGCACGTCCTGGCGGTCGTGGATCTCGTCGAGGGCGTCGAAGAGCTGGCGGTCCATCGCGTCGTTCGCGGCGTTGTGCTTCTCCGGGCGGTTGTTCGTGATGACGGCGATGCCGTCCCGGATTTCGAGGGTCGTGAGCTGGTCGGCCATGGTCGGAGGACTCCCCGTTCGCGCGCCTGCCGGATTCCGCAGGCGCCTCGCGAACCGCCACGGGAGGCTATCATGGCGCGCTCGTTCCCGCGGCCCGGCCTTCCCGGCGCCGCGCTCGCGATGCCATTCGCCCTGAACCCGACAGGAGATCCACTGCATGGGCCTTCCCGCTCCCCCCGAAGTCGGCGCGAACGCGCTGCCCCTCGGCACCTTCGACGGCCAGATCGTGATCGTGACCGGAGGCGGAACCGGCCTCGGCAAGGCGATCGCCGTCGAGTTCGCGCGCGTCGGCGCCTCGGTCGCGATCCTGAGCCGCGGCGAGGAGCACCGCGCTGCGGGCCTCGCGGCGGTGAACGCCGTCGGCGGCTCCGAGGGGAATCGGCACATCGCCGTGCCCTGCGACATCCGCGATGCCGGCGCGATCGCCGAAGCCTTCGACGCCGTGACCGAACAGCTCGGAACCCCGGACGTGCTCGTCAACAACGCGGCGGGCAACTTCCCCGTGCCCGCCGAGGACATGAGCCCGAACGCCTGGAAGACCGTGACGGACATCGTCCTGAACGGAACCTTCTACTGCTCCCGCGAATTCGGCCGCCGCCACATCGAGGCGGGCACCCCCGGCTCGATCATCAACATCGGCGCGGCCTACGCATGGACCGGCGGTCCGGGCTTCGCCCACTCCTCTGCCGCCAAGGCCGGGGTGAAGAACCTGACCGAGACCCTCGCCGTCGAGTGGGGGCCGTACGGAATCCAGGTGAACTGCCTCGTCCCGGGCTTCTTCCCCCACGAAGACATGACCGCCGACATCATGTCCGTCCCCGAGCGACAGAAGGCGGAGGCGCTCCGCTGTCCCGCGCATCGGGTCGGGCAGCCCCACGAGCTCGGCTGGGCCGCGACCTTCCTCGCCTCGCCTTTCGCCTCCTACATCTCCGGACACACGATGGTCGTCGACGGCGCCAACTGGCAGCGGCGCGCCATGCTCATGCCGGAGTTCGTGCCGATCCGCGACCAGATGGGCAAGGGCCCCTTCGATCCGAACCCGCCGAAGAAGCGGTAGCCGGCGAGACCGGCAGGAGACCTCATGACCGAACGTCCCGAACTGATGCGCCTCGATCGCGACGGTGAGATCGCCACGATCGTCCTGACGAACCCCGACAAGCTGAACGCCTGGAGCTGGGAGTCCGCCCGCCAGATCTCCGCGCTGGCCGACGAGATCCGCTTCGACGACGGGATCCGCTGCGTGATCATGCGCGCCGAGGGCCGCGCGTTCTGTGCCGGCGTCGACCTGGGCATGCCCGAGGATCGCATCACCGGCCGCTCCCCCGCGGAGAAGGTCCGGAACTACTATGAGAAGTTCCGGTGGGTCCACGAGCGCTTCAAGGTCTTCGCCCATCTGCCCCAGCCCGTGCTCGTCGCGGTCCACGGCTACTGCCTCGGCGCCGGCCTCGAGGTCGCCATGATGGGCGACATCCGGATCGCCGCGGACGACGCGAAGTTCGCGCTGCCGGAACCGAAGGTCGGCGTCTCGATCGACGCCGGCGGCGACCTCCGCCTCTCCCACGAGATCGGTGCCGGCATGACGAAGCTCCTCGCCTTCACTGGGCGACGAATCGACGCTGAGACGGCGCTCCGGACCGGCATCGTCCAGGAGGTCGTCCCGAAGGACGAGCTCCTCTCGCACGTTCGCGGCCTCGCCGAGGAGATCTGCGGCAACGCGCCGCTCGCCGTCCAGGGCATCAAGCGCACGATCAACTACCGGGCGGAACACGGCCTCCAGGAAGCGATGCAGTTCGAGGCGTCGAGCGCGGCGGTGCTCTTCACGTCCGACGACATGACCCTCGGCTACAAGGCGATGGCCGCCAAGGAAGACGCCGACTTCGAGGGGAAGTAGTCGCAGGCTTCGGGCCCTTCGCGATCCGACGGGCCGCTCCGCTCGACTGATCAGCAAACCCCACCCGGGGCTTTCGTCCTGCCGACTGCGTGAGGCAAGCGGAGCCCACGCCCCAGACAGGGAGGCGACCATGCCCCTCGACCTCGACGCTCTCCTCTCCCCGAAGACCTGCGCGCTCGTCACGCAGGAATGCCAGAAGGGAGTCTGCGGACCGCTCTCGGGCCTGCCTGCCCTCGCCGAGGCGGCGCAGGGCGGGATGATCCAGAACGTCGCCGAGCTGACCCGGGTCGGACGCGAAGCCGGGGTCTCCATTCTCCACTGCATCGCAGTCCGCCGGCCGGATGGACAGGGCGCGAATACGAACGCACGCCTCTTCCAGTACATGGGCAAGGTCGCGCACCCGCTCTTCGAAGGCTCCGAGGCGACCGAACTGATGGACGAGATTCCCGTCGCCGGGAGCGACCTGATCGTGCCTCGGCTGCACGGCCTGTCTCCCTTCCAGGGGACCGAGCTCGACTCGCTGCTGCGGAATCTGGGCGTCCGGACCGTGGTCGGCGTGGGCGTCTCCGTCAACGTCGCGATCACGAACCTGGCCTTCGACGCCGTGAACGCCGCCTACCAGGTCGTGCTGCCGCGCGACGCCGTGGCCGGCTTCCCGGCCGACTACGTCGACCAGGTCTTCGAGCACACCCTCGGCGGGATCACGACGGTCGTGGACACGGCGACCGTCCTCGACGTCTGGCGACGCGCGACGGACTGATCGCCGGCTAGCGCGGCTGCCAGGGGATCGGCGCCTCGGTCCCGGCGACCCGGACGTGGTGCATGACGCGCGGGTACCGCTCGTCGAAGCCCTGCGCCCGGTGGAGCATCGAACGATTGTCCCAGATCGCGATGTCACCGACCGACCACGCATGGCGATAGGTGTTGTCATCCGCCGTCACGCGCGCCAGGAGCTCCGCGCAAAGGGCGGCCCCCTCCTGCTTCGGCAGCCCCTCGATCTCGGACATGTGCTCGGTCAGGTAGAGACCGGGCCGCCCCGTTTCGGGATGCGCGCGGACGAGCGGGTGTCTCAGAGGGTCGGAGTCGAAGCCGATGATGCCCCCTTCGTCGTTCCCGCGCGCGCGATAGGCCGCCGCGTAGTCGTGTACGCCGAGCCGACCGATGAGACGACGCCGGATCGCGTCGTCGAGCGCGTCGAAGGGGCGCTGGAGGCTCGCCCACATCGTGTCGCCCCCCTCGTCCGGCGCGACGACGCAGCTGAAGACCGAGAAGGAGGCCGGGATCTCCCGAAACGAGCTGTCCGTGTGCCAGCCCTCGTTGATCGTGATCAGCCGCATAAAGTGGCTGTCGTTCGATCGCACCCGGCCGTCTTCGTCGACATTGCTGATCCGAACCATCGACGGCTCTTCATCTTCGTCGCCGACGACGAGCTGCTCGATCGGACCGAAGCGCTTTCCGAGCGCGATCTGCGCCTCCGGCTCGAGCGGCTGGTCGCGAAAGAGGACGAGACCTTCCTCGACGACCGTCCTCCGAAGTGCGGCGAAGACGTCGTCGGCCATCTCGGAGCGCAGGTCGAGCCCCCCGATCTCCAGACCGATCGCGCCGAGCGGACGCATTTCGAAGGGAAGAGGGGCTCCAGCACTCATGGTCATGCTCTCTCCACGCGCCTCGTTCTTCACGCTTCGCGAATGCTGACAAAGATCCGTAGATTCTGCGAGGCTCCCGTCGGACAGCGTCTTAGAACGTCTAACTAACGTAGATTGCGCGAGAGCCAGGGCCGTCGATGGCCGTAGAGGTTCGACGAGGCCCGTAGTGGTTCGATTGACCACTACTGAACCACGACTGGATCACGCCTGCGAGCCCCCAGCCGATGCCAGAACGTCGGCAATCACGGCGACGGCCTGCCCCTCGTTTCCCGGCATGAAGTGCCCGCAGACACCCAACGTGATCGGGGCGATACCGCCGCCGACTCGCCAGCCCGGCGACACCGAGACCCATCAGGAGTCTTGAACCTTTTTACGCCCGCGGCGCTCAGGTTTGCGTTCAAGAAATTCCGGCGGGGTCGATTTCATCGCGAACTCGATCCTCGCCGCCTCTTCGTCGCTGACCGAATCTCCGGACATTTCTCTGCTCTCTCAAATCAACTCCGCCTACACCCAACATCGCCAGGCCAAGCGCCACCAAGGAGATGCCGCCCATGGCTGGCACCTGCGCGACATCACCCGTCTCGGGCAACACGCTGTGCGACAAAGAAGAGCATATGGCCTCGGAAGAATCCCAGGTCGCCCCAACAAAGTGCGCATCGCCGGGCCGCACAAGGCTCTCCAGGGGCTGTTGACGGAGCAATCATGGACTTTGGATGATGAGCCGAAAATCACACCGCAAGTGCAGCAAGAGCGCTCAGGTAAAAAAGAGCAAGTAACGCCAAGCCGAGGTAAATCGAGACTTGGCTCTCAGGCAAACGTGTGACTAAGAGCCAAGCCTCACCGGAAAAACGCCTAGTCCCTTTCGTCGTATTCGTGCTTCATCTTGCGAATGGAATAAACGGTTGTTGTTCCGCTGACCTCGTTCGTCACTACCAGCAACGGGGCTTTCCGGTACGGCGATGCCCGTCGCGGAATGAACAACAATCCCTCCGGCCCAAGATCACCAGCCGTGCCCAGCGCGGCGTCGCCATTGAAATCGCGATTGTTGATGTACTGCACAAACGCCGGGACGTGAGGATTGCTCACGTCATAGACCATAATGCCACCAACGCGCTCGAGGCCAATGAACGCATAGATCTTTTCACCGATGCGTCCGACGGTCACCCCCTCCGGTTCCGGCCCTTTGTCGTCACTGCGAGCGTCAAACGATCCGTTTTCATCGTTGGTTGAGTTGAAATTTTCCGGAATGACGGCTGCGGTAATACGCTCAAATTCGTTGCCGCTGTCGTAGATCATCTCGCCTTGCGCGTTCAAGATCGAAAACGAGCGGCCGCCATACGCATGGATCACGTCGATGTCGCCATCGCCATCAGTGTCGCCGGTGGAGGTAGTGATCTTCAAGCGTCCGAGGTTTCCATCTTCCGCCAACTCGTCGATGTTCGGGTAAGCCGTAGGATCAGCCAGGTAGTCGTCACCATTGTCCTTCACGCGGGCTTCTTCCGAGAATGCACCGTAGTCTCGCGCGTCGCCTTCGTTGGCGGTCAGGACGAAGGTTTCACCGCGAACGCTGAAGGTCGCGATCGCATCAGGCTGATACATGCCTACCGCAGGCCAGGCGGCGATGTTGATCGCGCCGTCGCGGTTACTCGCGTCGATGCTGTTAGCCCCGGAGAAGGCTTTGGTGCCCAGGGGCACGAGATCGGTGATGGTTGCGGTGGCGATATCGATGATCGCAATCGCGTTGTTTTCCTGCAGCGACACGTACGCGGTATCGCCGTCGTCGGAGATCGCGATGTATTCAGGCTCGATGTCCTGAGCCACCGATGCGTTGGGACCGAAAATTCGGATCTCCCCCAGATCTGCGCCGTTGTAAGCCGAGAAGTCGATGTGGGTCACATCCGCATCGCTCAAATCCACAACGCCCCCACTAAGATCGATGATGCTCACGGAACCGATCGGGTCGTTGTCGTAGTCATCATTCGGCTCCCCCTCGTTGGCGACAAGGACTTTGCTGCCGTCCGGGGTAAAGGTCACCATGTCCGGCAGTGCACCTACCGCGACCTGGCTAAGGAACCTGCCGCGGCGGTTGAAGAATACGATGCTGCCCGGATCCTGTTTCGGGTCGGCTTCGACCGCGATGGCGACCACACCACGTTTGAACGCCACGCTGTTGACGCCAGCGCCATATGGCGACAGGTCGATGGTATCCAGCAATCGTGGGTTTTCGATATTGCGGATGCTCAGGACATCAACGGTATTGGCGTCGGCATTGGTTACGAACAGCCGCTTGGTGCGACGGTCGTAAGCCGCAATTTCTGCTGCTCCCCCGTCGAAGACTCCCGAGTGGTATGTACCCTCAACCTTGAGAGAGATTTCGGCGCCGCTGGCGCTGTAGCTGGTCGCCGCAAAATCACTGGCGGCCGCCCCGCTTGCGAGCAGCAAACCGGCGGCAATGGTTAGGGCTCTGCGTAGTTCCCTCATGATGGATCCCCCCTTGTGTGGCTGAACTTGTCAGCGTAAGTGCTTATGAAGCGCCGACATATTAGAGCCGCTGATTTACAGTCGGGTGACGTCATGAGATCGCGCAGAAGAAGAACAAGCGGCGTTTTTGCCACCGCCGCCGAACCCTGCACTCCTGACAACTGTTTTACCTGAGCGGAGGAAGCAGGAGGAGGAACGACACTCGTGAGCACCTTGGCGACGCTCTGAGTGTTCTGCCTCTGATCAGAACTCCGCGTTCCCATCGGACCCCAATGGCGGGCCGAGCCCGAACGCAAAAACGCCCCGACCCGAAAGCCAAGGCGCTGCGGAAAGTCTATTGAGCCGGTCTACCCCCTCCGGACATTCAGCCCACATAGAGTCCGTAGACTCCTCAAACAGTCGGCCGCGCGCGAAGCCCGCCCCAGGCCACTCCGAGGAAGCCCGTTGATCGCTCGCCGTTCTCGCCTCGCGACCGCCGCTCTGCTCCTGCTCGTCCTCTCCCTGCCCGCCGCCGGTGTCTCGTTCGCGGGCCCCACCGCCGGCCGGATCACCGCCGACAACTTCGCGACCCGCGCCGTCGGCGGCCCCGACGCCGACGCCGGCATCGGGGACTACTTCCTGTCGAACGGCACGCTCTGCGCCGCAGTGTCCCACCCCGAGCACGAGGGTCCGATCACGCCTTCGGGCGGGGTCCTGATCGACGTCGGCCACTGCGGCCGCAACGACGATCAGTTCGTCGTGCTGCAGCCGATGCTCAACTTCTCACAGAACGCCGTGGTTCCGGTTCGGCAGGTCGAGACGGGCAGCGCGCCCGGTCGCGCGTGGATCGAGACCCGGGCACGCTTCGCCGGCGCCGACCTGACGACGACGTACTCGTTGACCGACGAGGAACCGGCCGTGCTTCACGTCGTCCAGCGCGCGCAGCGCGTCGCGGAAGGCGAGGCCCTCTTCTCGATCGGTCAGCTCCTGCTCCACACCGGCGGCCAGACGCCGGTCTTTTCGTCTTCGCAGACGCTGCCCGATCTCTCGGCCGGCTTCGCCTACCCGGAGAGCGACCGGAGCTCGATCTTCTCGCTCCTCTCCGCGCTCGTGGCGAGCGACCTGACCGTTCTCGTCGGCGCCGAGGGCATGCCGCCCATCAGCTATGGCCTGCACCGCCGGCACGCCCACCGGACCGACGGCCAAGAGCGCGCCGCTCTCGCCGCCTTCAGCGTGAGCGGCACGCACTTCACATTCCTGAACGCGATGACCAACCCGCCCTGGCTCGGCGACGCCGGCGACGCACCCGGCGTGATGGGCCTCGCTCAGCTGCCCTTCATGGATCTCCAGGGCGACCAGGTCTTCGAGGCGGCCTTCGCGCTCCACGTCGGTGATCGCAACGACGTCGCCTCGATCACCGACCGGATCTTCGCGAACGCCCCCCGCGTCACCGGCCGGGTCGACGATCCCGCCGCGCGTCTCCATGTCCATCGGGCGACCGACGCGGGAGAACCCGGCGCCCCGGTCACCGAGCTCCGGCCCCAGTCCGACGGAACCTTCGCCCTCAGGCTGCCGCCCGGTCGATACGAGGTCCGTGCCCTCGCCCCGGCGAAGCGCGAGGTCTACGCCGAATGGACGATCCCTGAGGACACGGCCGACGTCGCCGTGGCGCCGATCGAGGTCGGCGCCCCCGCCTGGATCCAGCTCCCCGAGGACTTCACCGGGCGCCTCACCTTCCTCCCCGAAGGTGCCGGATCTCCAATCTTTTTCGGGGCCAACCTGCTCGACCAGAAGATGGGGACCAGGGCGATCCGGGGCGCGAGCGAGGCCCCCTGGCTGAACCTGGCCGCGAGCCCCGCAGATCCGCGGCGGGTGCCCGTTCCGCCGGGTCGATACCGCGTCCTCGCCGTCCGGGGCCCCGAATACGCTGCGCGCGAGGTCGAGATCGAAGCGGGGGCCGGCGAGGAAGTCGCCCTCGAGCTCGCCCCGCTCGAGCGGATCGCCCCGACCCCCGGCTGGCTCGCGGCCGACTTCCACGTCCACAGCGGGCAGAGCTTCGATTCCGGCCTGCCCCAGGCGCTCCAGGTGCGGGCGTTCGCAGCGAGCGGGGCCGAGGTCCTGGTCGCGACCGAGCACGACCGGATCGTCGACCCCCGCCCGGCGATCGAGCGCGCGGCCCTCGGCGACCGCCTCGTCTCGATCACCGGCATCGAAGCCACGGCAGGCTACGTCGGCGGGGAGACCCCGGCTGGCACCCTCCATCTGAACGCGTTCCCGATGCAGCCCGAGCCCGGCGCGTTCCGAGGCGGCGCCGCCCCGCGGATGGAGGGTCGTCGCCTCCGGGACGTGCTCGCCGATCTCCGCGACACACCGACCGCCCCGTTCGTCCAGCTGAATCACCCCCGATCGATCCACGCCGACGCCGAGAACGACGGCTTCTTCGAGCACCTGAGCCTGGCCGGCGAGCCCTTCGACCCCACCCGTCCCTTGAGCGCTTCCCCGAACCGGTTGCTCGTCGACCCGAGCCCCGCGCACGGAGGAACCGATCTCGACCTGCACGGCATCGAGCTGATGAACGGCAGCAACCTGCTTCGCTATCGCCGCATCCGCGCCGACTGGCTGTCGCTCCTGCTCCAGGGCGAGCGCATCACCGCGAACGCCAACAGCGACTCGCACGTGGCCAGCGTGATCGTCGGTCTCCCGCGAACCTACGTGGCGAGCGAGGACGATTCGCTGGCCGCCTTCGATCAGACGAAGCTCCTCGGCGCGCTGCGCGCAGGCCGCGCCTGGGGGACGACCGGACCGCTGCTGCACGTCCACCTCGAAGACGCGGGGATCGGCGACCTCCACCGGGGCGCGAAGGGTACGCTCCACGTCGGCGTCGATGCGGCGCCGTGGGTCCCGGTCTCGGAGTGGCGAGCGTACGTGAACGGGGAGCTGGTCCATCGCGCACCGATCGAGGCGGGGACCTCCGCGGCCCTGCCGCTCGCCTTCGCCGCGGACGCGTTCGTGACCGTGGAGGTCGAGGGGCCCGCCGAGGGACGCTATGCGGAGGCGCTCCCTGGATTCACGCCTTTCGCCTTCACGAATCCGATCTTCGTGGACGTCGACGGCAACGGGCGTTTCGATGCCCCTGGATTCCCCGACGACCTTCCGTCGTCGATCACGAACCCCGATCGGCCCGACTGACCTGCGCCGTGCGCTCGCGCGACGGGACGCCCGCCGGCTGGCGAGCCGCGACGGCACGCGCGATGGTCCGAAGTCCATCGCCGTCCACGACGGCGGCCCGCCATGGAGACTCTCTCGAATGAAGCGAACGGTCGTCGGATGCTGTGCCCTCCTCCTCTCGGCGCTCGGATGCGCTGCCAGTACGCCGCCGGCGGCGCCCACCCCCCCGGGCCAGCCGACCGTCGTCGTGAGCGCGAACGATCCTCTCGCCGCGGCGTTCGCCGAACTCGTCGAGACGCTCCGCGCGGTCGAGACCGACATCCGGGCCACGCCCGCCTTCGGCGACGAACAGGAGCGGATCGGAGGCTACCGCCACATCCTCCGATCGGTCGCGAAGGGCCTCGAAGCCGAGGTCCGGCAGGATCCCGACTACCCCTACTTCCGGATCCTCGACTGGTGGCTGCGGGAGGGCGGCGACAATCCGGACCAGCGCTATGCGTTCTCCCCGATCCGCGGAGGAGAGCCCTACCGGGTCTGGGGTGAGCTCGGCTCGGCGACCCGCGTCGAGCTCCAGATCTACGCCGGCCGCCCCTGGGACGGCAGCGGCCGGAGCACCGGCTACCTGACCTTCGAGGAGATCGAGCTCGAGCCCGACGGGTCGTTCGAGATCTGGGTCACGCCGGAGGAACACGAGGGCAACTGGCTGCGCAATCCGCCGGAAGGCACGACCCTCTTCGCCCGCCACGTCTACGCGGAGTGGGACGACGCGCCGACCGGGGACATCCACATCGACCGGGTCGGCTTCGAAGGCCGCCGCCGTCCGCCGGAAACGGAGGCGGAGCTCGCCGCGAAGATCCGCGCCGCGAGCACGATGTTCGGAACGACCGCACGGACGTGGCCCGCCTTCGTCCAGCGGCGCTACGTGCAGGGCGCGCCCGTGAACACCGTCCGCCCACCGATCGACACCTACGCCCTCGGTGGCGCCCGCGGTCGCTGGATGAGCGGGGGCTACTTCGAGCTCGAGGACGGAGAGGCGCTCCTGATCCGGATGCCGCCGTCGGCGGCGCAGTACCAGGCCATCCAGCTCGCGGACATGTGGATGGCCTCCCTGGAGCACGGCAACCAGGTCTCGAGCCTGACCACGGAGCAGTCGACCCCCTCGGACGACGGCGCCTACTGGTACGTCGTCGCGAACGAAGAGCCCGGGCATGCGAACTGGCTGGACGCGGGCGCGCTCCGGCGCGGCTTGATCCTGATCCGCTGGGACGGCGTCCAGGGCGCGCTCTCCGAGTCGCAGTTCCCGACGGTAGAGCGCGTTCGACTCGACGACCTCGCCGATCGGATTCCCGGTCTCCGACCGGTCGACGAAGGAGAGCGCGAAGCCGTCCGGCGCACCCGCCGCGAGCACCTCCAGCGACGCGCCCACCGGTAGAGGCGGGCGCGCGCAGACCCTCCGCTAGCAGCAGCCGGACGCGCCCGTGCCGGCGCCATCGTCGTTCGTGTCCGCGAACACGTCCGGGGCCTCGCATCCAGGAAAGAGACCGAGGTGGGTCTCGCCGCACCCGACCGTCTCGAAGTACGGTGCGAAGCGCGTCTCCCGGAGCATCGCGAGGGTGTTCCCACAGACCGGAAAGACCCGTCCAGCCTCGATCGCGTGCTCCGCATCGAGGACGAAGACCCGCTCCATCCCTTCGATGCCGCCGCGGTAGATCACGGCCTGGCCGTAGTCCTCGCACGCCGACTCGAGCCCTTCGAGCTTGAAGAGCCGCGTCGTGATCGACGCGAATCGGATCGGCTCCACCTTCGCGGCGAGCTCGGCGTCGAGGATCCCGAGTCGGCGGTGGTCCACGACGCGGGCATCGGCGAAGCCCGCCGCCCATGCCAGCCGATGGAAATCGGTCCAGTAGAGCGCGCCCGACAGGCACTCTCCATGGAGCACCGGGTCCTCGACGAGGGCCTCCGGAATCCGGCGATCCGCGTAGACGTCGGAGAAGTAGAGTTCTCCGCCCGGCTTCAGGAGACGATGCGCCGCGCGGAACACCGCAGGCTTGTCCTCGCAGAGGTTGATGACGCAGTTGGAGATGATGAGGTCGAACGAGCCGGGCTCGAGGTCGAGCCGGCCGAGGTGCTCCAGCTCGCCCTCGACGAAACGTGTGTTCGGCGTCTCGTAGCCGAACTGCTCGGCATGCCAGGCTTCGTGCCGGCGCGCCACGTCGAGCTGGGCCTTCGTCATGTCCACGCCGACGACCTCCCCGTCCCGGCCGACGAGCTTCGCGAGGGCGAACACGTCCCGCCCGGCGCCGCAGCCGAGATCGAGCACGCGCAGGCCCTCGAGCGCGCTCGGAATCGCGAGGCCGCAGCCGTAGTAGCGGCTCATGACCTCGTCGTGGACGGCCGCGAGCGCCGCCTTCACGTGCGGACTCGGGGCCGAAGCCGTCGTACACGCATCGGTCCGCAGATCCGCGGTCGACTGGAGCGTCTCGCCGTAGTAGCTCCGGACATTGCTCGTCACATCCATCTTCGAGGCTTCCTCCCGGGCGCCCCGCCACGCGACGGCAGCGGTGCGTCCCCCGAATCTACGAGCCCGCACGCGGCCCGGTTACGGCCGATCCAGAAAAAACGGCCGCCCCCTCTTTCCGAGGAGACGGCCGTCTCGAACGCGGGCCCGAATCGGCTCAGTCGACGCCGACCACGAACGAGACGCTCGTGGTGCCGGAGCCACCGATGTTCAGGGTCTGGAAGTTCTTGGCGCCCTCGACCTGGTAGGCGCCGGCCTGACCGGTCACCTGCAGGTAGGAGTCGAGGACCTGGCGGCAGCCCGTCGCCCCGACAGGGTGTCCGGCGCCGATCAGACCGCCCGACGGGTTGATCGGGTGCTTGCCGTCGATCTCGAGCCAGCCTTCTTCGACCGCCTTCCAGGACTCGCCGGGGGCGGTGATCCCGAAGTGGTCGATCGCCATGTACTCGGAGGTCGTGAAGCAGTCGTGGGTCTCGATCCCGTCGATCCCGTCGACGCCGTCGATGCCCGCCCGCTTCATGGCGTTCGTCACCGTGCTCCGGACGTGCGGCAGCACGTACTGGTCGTTCGCGCTCTCCTCGACCTTGTCGTCGAACTTGAGCCGGGCCGTGTTGTGGCCCCAGCCCTTGATCCGCGGGATCTCCGAGAGCTTCTTGCCGACCCCCTTCGCCCACTTCTCCGCGTAGTCGCGGGAAGCGAGGAAGAGCGTGACCGCGCCGTCGGTCACCTGCGAGCAGTCCGAGATCCGGATGCGGCCGCCGATCGCCGGGTTGTCGTCCGTGCGGACGAGGGCGTGGTCCTTGTTCATGTACCAGGTCCGCGTCTGCGCGTTCGGGTTGAGCTTCGCGTTCGCGTAGTTGATCTTCGAGATCTCCGCGAGGTGCTCGTCCTTCAGGCCGTAGCGCTTGTCGTACTCGTCTCCGAGGCGACCGAAGAGCTTCGGGAACGGGGCGTCGATCCCCTCGGCCTCTTCCTCGAACCAGGCGGCCGTACCGAGGTAGGTCCCACCCTTGCCCGAGTCGACCGTCTTCATCTGCTCGATGCCGACGACGGCCTGCAGGTCGTAGCGACCGGCCTCGATCTCCGCGGAGGCGGCGAGGAGCGCGATCGAGCCCGAGGCGCACGCCGCCTCGTGGCGACCGGTCGGGAGACCGGAGAAGGCCGGATCGACCTCCGTGAAGAAGGCACCGAGGTGGCCCTGCATGCAGTAGAGCTCGGCGGCGAAGTTGCCGACGTGGGCGCTCTCGACCTCTTCCGGGGCGATCTCACAGGCCTCGAGGGCGCCGACGACGCTCTCGCGCATCAGGGCGGAGAAGTGCTTGTTCTCCTTCGTCCAGTTCCGCGCGAAATCCGTCTGGTAACCACCGAGCACGTAGACTTCGGATCCAGCAGCCATGATGTCATTTCCTCCTGGGACGCTCGTCGAGCACGTTCGCCGAGCCGTCTAGATGGGTCCTTCGCCGGGCGCCGATGGCGCGGGGCGACTCCGCATTCCCTACCCGGCGACGAAGAATCGCCCGATGTTGATGCGGCTGTGGTTGAAGAAGCGCTTCGGCTCGCCCGTCTTCGCCGCTTCCGCGAGCGCGGCGGGAACCTCGAGCCCGGCTTCCGCGATCATGTCGACCGTCGCCTGGGCACCGAGCGCATCGACGAGGACCGAGGGCGGCGCGACGTTGAAGCCCATGCCCATGATCCGGTCGATCCCGTCGATCGTCTCCGTGACCTCGCCGACGCGGTGGAAGGCGTAGGCGATGTAGCCGGCGATCACCTTGCGGGCGATCCGGGCGTGCTCGCCCTCCGCGCTGGCAAAGAGCGCCATGCCTTCCTTGTAGCGGCCGTCGCGGTGGAGCGCGGCGACCTCGTCGATGTAGCCCAGCTCGGGCAGCTCGACCTCGTCCGCCGGCGTGTAGTCGCCGCTGGCGGGGTCGAGGATCAAGCGCGTCTTGCCGTCCTTCTTGAAGAAGCCTCCGCCCGACTTGTTGCCGAGCACGCCCTTCTCCATGAGCGTCGCCATGTAGCCCGGGAGCTTGTTGGTCTCGTGGACCTCGTCGTTCGTGTTCTCGTAGACGTTGTCGACGATCGCCCGGTGGATGTCCCATCCGACCAGGTCGATGGTCGCGAGCGGCGTCATGGCGCGGCCCGTGTAGGGCCCGACGAGCTTGTCCGTCAGCGCCACACCGATCTCCTCGGCGAGCTGTGCGACCTCGTTCATGACCTTGAAGCCGACGCGGTTGCCCGCGAAGGCCGGGGTATCCGCGGTGCGGACCATCTCCCGGCCGAGCAGCAGGGTCGAGTAGGCGTCGATGAAGTCGACGAGCTCCGGATCGGTGTCGTCGCCCGCGATCAGCTCGGTCCCCACGATCACGTTCGGCGGGTTGAAGAAGTGGAGCCCGAGGAAGTTCTTGCGGAACGAGTCCGAGCGCCCTTCGCAGAGCTTGTTGATCGACAGGCCCGACGTGACCGTCGCGATGATCGAGTCGTCCCGGCGCGCAGCCTCGACCTTGTCGAAGATGTCCTTCTTGAGGTCGAAGTCCTCGGTCAGCGCCTCGAAGATCAGGTCGGCCCCGGCGCAGGCGCTCGCGAGGTCGTCGTCGTAGCTGCCCGTCTTCGCACGGTTCGCGACCGTGGGCGAACGGACCTGCTTGATCGCCGCGGCGAGACCGTCCTCGGCCTTCTCCTTCGTGCGGGCGAGGAAGGTCACTTCGGGGACGGCCTGGGTGAAGAGCGCAGCGCTCCCATATCCCATCGTGCCGTTCGCGCCGAGCACGACCACGCGCTCGATCTTGCGGCTCGCGACGAGCTGCCGCATCTCCTTCGGGCTCAAGGTAGACATCGGGGGTCTCTCTCTAGGCCGAGCCGCTCGGGCTCGGTTGTCAGGGGGGACGCGCTTCGGGAGGCGAAGCCCGTCCCCATCGTTCGTCAGCGTGTCGGCCCGGATCTCCACCGGGTCCGATCGTGTTCGTTCTCGGGTCGCGGCTCACGCGGGCACCGGCCGATCCGATGGAGACGCGCGCGTCGCGATTCGAGGAAACGGGACGAGCACGGAGCTCGGGCGGCGGACGCAGCCCGGACTCCGCGGGGGGCACAGCTTCCTCTATTACGAGTGGCCCCGCCAGAGGCGCGGGGGTCACCCGGAGTCAGCCTCCTGCCGCCGGTTTTCCCACGCAGGACGGGGAGTTGCACAGGGGCTGCGCAACGCGCGGCCCCTGCGGGCGTCCCCGCTCCCGGGCGCCCGTCAGGCGCGCCGGAAGGCCTCCAGAAGCTCGGCTTCCTTCTCCTTGGCCGATTCGAGCTGGGCATCCTTCACCGTGTCGAAGCCGCGGATGTGCTCCGGAACGCTCGCGATCTGGATCGCCAGGTCCCGGTTCGCCGGGGTCAGATCCCGGAGCAGCTCGTCGAGATTCGTCTCGTACTCCGCCAGGAGGGCCCACTCGCGCTTGCGATGGGCCGTCGCGTTGAAGATGTCCAGGAAGGAGTGGCGCAGGAACTTGAAGTGGCGGAGGAGCTTCAGGACCGCGAAGACGCGCCGGTCGATGTTGAGCTTCCGGACCCGTCCGGTGTTCTTGTCGCGCGGGAAGAAGAGCTGGGGCGCCAGATGGAACTGGAGCTTGTAGTTGCCCTCGAACTCCGCGTCCAGCTGACGCTGGAACCCGTCGCTCGCCCACAGGCGCATCACTTCGAACTCGTCCTTCACCGCCATCAGCTTGAAGAGGTACCGGGCGACGGCCTCGGCCAGGGGATGATCCTCCGCTCCGATCGCGCGCTCCGCGGCGACGACCTGCTCGACCCGCTCGGCGTATCGACGCGCGTACTTCTCGTCCTGGTACTCGGTCAGGAAGCGGACCCGGCGCGCGATCAGGTCTTCGAGGGTCTCGGCCTTCGGCGTCGCCTGCGAGTCCCGAACGCGGGACGCCGCCAGCTCCCGGACCCGGTCGGGGTCGTGGGCCGCCAGCCGCCCCCAGGTGATCGCGCGCTTGTTCATCTCGATCGCGCGGCCGTTCAGCTCGATCGCCCGCTCGAGCGCCGGCAGTCCGACCGGAATCAAGCCCTTCTGGAGCGCGTAGCCCACGAGGAAGAGGTTGGCGCCGATGGCGTCGCCGAGCAGCGCCGTCGCGAGCTTCGTCGCCTCGACGAAGTCCGCGCGCTCCTCTCCGACCGCCGCGGTGATCCGCGACTCCATGCCCGCGGAAGACATGTCGAGATCCGCGTTGGTCGCGAAATCCGCGGTCGGGGCGACGTGGGTGTTCACGATCGCGGTCGTCCGCTTCGGCGAGAGCTTCTGCATCCCGTCCTGACCGGTCGCGACGACGATGTCGCAACCGAGGGCGAGGTCCGCTCCGCCCGCCGGAATGCGCGTCGAGTGCAGCTCCTCGGGCGTCCGGGCGACGCGCACGTGGCTCGCGACGGCGCCGTTCTTCTGGGCGAGTCCGGTCACGTCGAGCAGCGAGACACCCTTGCCTTCCAGGTGGGCCGCCATCCCGACCAGCGCGCCGATCGTGATGACTCCGGTCCCGCCGATGCCCGCGACGAAGATGTTGAAGGGCTGGTCGAGGGGCGCGACGGGCGCGACCGGCAGGTCCGCGAAGAGCGAGTCGGCGCCCTCCCCGGCCTCGATGCCCTTCGCCTCGATCTTCCGGATCTTCCCGCCGATCACCGACGCGAAGCTCGGGCAGTAGCCCTCGAGGCAGGAGTAGTCCTTGTTGCAGGACGACTGGTTGATCGTCCGCTTGCGGCCGAACTCGGTCTCGACGGGTTCGATCGAGATACAGTTGCTCTGGACCGAGCAGTCGCCGCAGCCCTCGCAGACCGCCTCGTTGATGACGATCCGGCGATCGGGGTCGGGAAACTCGCCCCGTTTGCGCAGACGCCGCGCCTCGGCGGCGCAGGTCTGGTCGTAGAGGATCGCGGTCACGCCCGGGATCTCGCGCAGCTCTTTCTGGACGACGTCGAGCTCCTTACGGTCGTGGACCGTCACGCCGGTCGGGAAGGTCCCCGGCGCGTACTTCTCGATGTCGTCCGACAGGACGGCGATCCGTTCGATGCCCTCGCCGGCGAGCTGACGCGCGATCTCCGGCGTCGTGATCTCGCCGGCCATCTCCTCGCCCTCGATCGGCTGGCCGCCGGTCATGGCGACGGCGCCGTTCACGAGGATCTTGTACGTGATGTTCACGTTCGCCGCGATCGCCGCTCGGATGGCGAGCAGCCCGGAATGGAAGTAGGTGCCGTCTCCCATGTTCTGGAAGATGTGTTCGACACCGCAGTACGGGGCCTGGCCGATCCAGTTCACGCCCTCGGCGCCCATCTGGTTGACCGCGAGGGTCCGGCGCTCGGGCAGGAACACGGCCATGCCGTGACAGCCGATCCCGCCGAGGGCGATCGATCCCTCCGGCACGACCGTCGAGCGGTTGTGCGGACAGCCCGAGCAGAACGAAGGCAGGCGCGTGAGGCCGCCCGGCGCCACCTGCAGGCCCATCGCCTCCGGATCCGGCGTGAGCCGCGGCGCCCACTCCGGGGCTTCCCGCGTGATCCATCGACGCAGCACCCCGGCAACGATCCCGGGCGTGAGCTCGCCGATCTGCGGAACGAGGGGCGAGCCGTCGAGGTCCTGCTTGCCGAGCAGCCGCGGGCGCTCCGAGAGGTTGTAGAGCGCGGTTGCGATCTGTTCTTCGAGGATCCCCTTCTTCTCCTCGATGATCAGGAGGTCGTCGTGCCCCTGCGCGAACGCGCGGGCGCCCTCCCGTTCGATCGGCCAGGTCAGCCCGACCTTGTAGATCGAGATCCCGAGGTCCTTGGCCTTCTCGTCGTCGAGTCCGAGGTCCTCGAGGGCCTGGCGGAGATCGCCGTAGGCCTTGCCCGTCGTGACGATCCCGAGCCGCCGCTTCGGGGACTCGAGGGCGACGCGGTCGATCGGGTTCGCGCGCAGGAAGGCCTGGAGGGCGACGAGGCGCTGCTCGAAGAGGCGCTCCTCGACCATCTGCGGGATGTTCGCCCAGCCGATGTGGATCCCACCGGGCGGCGGCTCCCAGTCCGTCGGCGTGACGAGCTGGACGCGGTCCGGGGAGACCGAGACCGAACCGCTGCTCTCGATCGTGTCGGTCAGGCACTTGAAGCCGATCCAGCAGCCCGAATAACGAGAGAGCGCCCAGCCGTAGATCCCGAAATCGACGTAGTCCTGCACGCTCGACGGATTGAGCACGGGGATCCCGCAGTGGATCATGGCGGGCTCGCTCTGGTGGGCGATCGACGAGGACTTGGCACCGGGATCGTCTCCCATGAGCGCGAGCACGCCACCGTACTGCGAGGTGCCCGCGTAGTTCGCGTGCTTGAGTGCATCGCACGCGCGGTCGACGCCGGGCCCCTTGCCGTACCACATGCCGAAGACGCCATCGACGTTGGCGCCGTCCATGAGTACGGCCTGCTGGGTGCCGAAGATCGTCGTCGCGGCGAGGTCTTCGTTCAGTCCGGGCTCGAAGTGGATCGCGTGCTCTTCGAGCTCCCGCTTCGCCTGCCACAGGTTCATGTCGAAGATGCCGAGCGGCGAGCCGCGGTAGCCGGAGATGAAGCCGGCGGTATTCAGGCCCGCCGCGAGGTCTCGCTGGCGCTGCATGAGGGGGAGACGCACGAGCGCCTGGTTGCCGGTCAGGAAGACGCGGCCTTCCTGGATGCGATAGCGGTCCGCGAGCTCGTAGTGGGCGTCGAAGTCGGGAGCGGCAGTGGCCAAGGGGACTCCTGGTCTCGGGCGGAGACGGTCGATCGGGGTCGGTCCGCCGGGGTCGTGCGGGCCCGGCCAGCCGTATCCTAAGTCACCGTCCCGCCATCGCAATCCGGGACGCGCGGGAGACCCGCCGAATCCCCGGCCGTTCGACGCTGCCCGGCGACCGGTCTATATACGGTGCGGCGGCACAGCGGAGAAGAAAGGGATGCAGGCATGAGCGAGTTTCCGGCAGAGGGACCGATGAAGATCGGGGTGGCGTTCCATTCGACGGACGTCGCGATGCATCCGGTCGAGGTCGCCCGCGAGGTCGAGGCCCGGGGCTTCCATTCCCTGTACATCCCGGAGCACACCCACATTCCCACCAGCCGCCGCACGCCTGCGCCGACGGGCACGCCCGAGCTCGGTGAGGAATACAAGCGGAGTCCCGATCCGTACATCGCCCTCGCGGCGGCCGCCTCGGTCACGGAGAAGATCCTCCTCGGTACCGGGATCGGTCTCCCCGCCCAGCACGACCCCATCACCTTCGCCAAGGAGCTCGCCACCCTCGACTGGATGTCCGAAGGCCGCTTCGTCTTCGGCATCGGCTACGGCTGGAACCACGAGGAGATGGAGAACCACGGGATCGACGTGAAGCGGCGGCGGGAACACGTGCGGGAAGTGATGCTCGCGATGCAGGCGTTGTGGACCCGCGACGTCGCCGAGTTCTCCGGAGAGTTCGTAAAATTCGAACCCTCCTGGCAGTGGCCCAAGCCGGTCCGGCCGGGCGGGCCGCGGATCCTGATCGGCGGCGGCGCCGGGCCGAAGATCTTCGCGCAGATCGCCGAGTACGCGCACGGCTGGATGCCGATCGGCGGCGCCGGCATGGCTGCCCAGCTCGTGACGCTGCGCGGCCTCCTCGAGGAGCGCGGCCGGGATCCGCGCAGGCTGCACGTCGTCCCGATGGGCGTCTTCCCGTCCGACGAGAAGCTCGCCTACTACAAGGAGTCCGGGGTGACCGAATGCGTGCTCCGGATTCCCTCCGCCCCGCGCGACGAGGTGATGCCCGTGCTCGACGACTACGTGCAGTATCTCGACCGGTTCTGACCCCGGCCCCACCGGCCGGAATCGGCATTCTCCCGCCCTCCCCGGAGCTTCCCCGGGTCTTTGACGCCCCTCCGGGGTTTCGATACGCTCCGGCTCGTAATTCGCACGAGCCGACGCCCGCACACCGTGGGTCCGATCGAGCGGAGGCCCCCTTGGATCTCCGATACACCCCCGAAGAACAGAAGTTTCGAGACGACCTGGCCGCGTGGCTCGCGAGCGAGGTCCCGGGCTATGGACCGCCGCCGTCGACCCACGACTGGGAAGCGCGCCGGGCCTACGACACGGGCTGGCAGCGCAAGCTCTTCGAGGCCGGCTATGCGGGTCTCAACTGGCCGAAGGAGTACGGCGGCCGCGACGCGAGCGGCGTCGAGCAGCTGATCTACTTCGAGGAGATCGCGAAGGCGAACGCGCCGTACATCGGCGTGAACTTCGTCGGCATGCTCCACGGCGGGCCGACGATCATGGTCGAAGGGACGGACGCCCAGAAGGCGGCCCACATCCCGCGCATCATTTCCGGCGACGAGGTCTGGTGCCAGGGCTTCTCCGAGCCGGTCGCGGGCTCCGATCTGGCGAACCTGCAGACCCGCGCGGAGCGCGACGGCGATCATTACGTCGTGAACGGTCACAAGATCTGGACGTCGTTCGCCCACGTAGCCGACTTCTGCGAGATGCTGGTCCGGACGGACCCGAACTCGTCCAAGCACGCAGGGATCTCCTGGCTGATCATGCCGATGGACCTCGACGGGATCGACATCCGCCCCCTGCCGACCCTCGAGGGCGAAGGCGAGTTCTCCGAGGTCTTCCTCGAAGACGTCCGGATCCCGGTCTCGAACCTCGTCGGCAAGGAGAACGACGGCTGGCGCGTGACGAACGTGACCCTCCGCTTCGAGCGGGGCACCGCCTTCGCGAGCGACATGATCCAGCTCCAGGCCTTCGTCCGTCAGATGGTCGAGACCGCGAAGAAGATCACGAGCGACGACGCGACCGCCTGGGACGACAAGGCGCTGCGCCGCGAGATCGGACACCTCTCGGGAGAGCTCGAGAGCCTCTGGGCCATGGTGAAGCTCTCGGTCTGCGAAGCCAAGGAAACCGGCGTCCCGGGCGTGGGCGCCTCCGCGGTCAAGCTCTACTACACCGACATCTTCCAGCGGACCACCGAGCTCGCGGTGCGCCTCCTCGGGCGCGCCGGGATTTCGCGCTCGGACGTCATGGACCTGCCGGCCCAGCACTTCTTCGCCCGCCACTTCAACGCGATCTCGACGGCGATCGCCGCCGGCACGAGTCAGATCCAGAAGAACATCATCGGCGAGCGCATCCTCGGCCAGGTGAAGGAGCCGAAGCCGAACCAGGCCTAGGCCCCGCCCCTTCGCCCCCTTGATTTGCCCACCCCTCGCCCCCTCACGAGCGGAGACCGACGTGGACTTCCAACCGACCGAAGACCAGAAGGCCCTGCGCGAAGGCATCCGATCCTTCGTGGAAGGGCAGCTGCCCTTCGACCGGATCCCCGAGATCGAGAAGGGGGGCGGCTTCGACCGCGACCTCTGGAACGAGGTCGCCGAGATGGGCGTCTTCGCCCTGCGCCTGCCGGAAGAGCAAGGCGGCGTCGGGCTCGGTTTCTCCGACGCCGTGCTCGTCTTCGCCGAGCTGGGACGGCGGCTGGTTCCCGGGCCGGTCGTCTGGACGCATCTCGCGGCCGGTCTCGTCGAGGGCGCGGCGACGGGCGAGACGATCGTCGGCGGCGTCGATCTGATGGGCCCGACGGTCGAGCCGGTGGTCGTCGAATACTTCGATTCCCTCGACGTGCTGCTCGTGCTGCGATGCGACGGCCTGTATCGCGTCGACCCGTCGAGCTGCGAGGCGAAGGCCGTCGACGTGCCCCTCGACCCGCTCACCCCGATCCACCACGTGACCACGCTCGCCGAAGGCGAGAAGATCGGGGACGCGGACGCCGCGGCGCGGCTGCGCCTCGAAGGCGCGGCGCTCGTCTCCGGCGTGCAGTTCGGCCTCTCGGAAGGCGCCCTCGAGCTCGCCAACGAATACGCCAAGGAGCGCCAGCAGTTCGGGCGGCCGATCGGGAGCTTCCAGGCGGTCAAGCACATGCTCGCGGAGATGTTCGTGAAGCAGGAGGCCGCGCGCGCCGGGGCCTACAACGCCGGGGCGACCCTCGACGCGCCCGAGGTAGCCGACGTCCAGAAGGCGGTCTCCTCCGCGAAGGTCACCGCCGGCGAGAGCGCGATCCGCAACGCCCGGACCGGCATCCACGTCCACGGCGGCATGGGCTTCACCTGGGAGGTGATGGCCCACTACTACCTGAAGCGCGCCTGGGTCTGCGAGAACATGTTCGGCACCCAGGACGAGCACGCCGAGAAGATCGCCACGATCCTCGACGCAGCGAACTAGCCTTTCCTCGGCCGCGCCCGTGCGGCCCCGGGCACCTGCCCGATCGGAGTCTCGATGATCGGAATCACTTCCTACGGCGCCTACGTCCCGCGCACGCGCCTGCCCTTCGCCGTGATCGGCGGCCGGAAGCCCGCGGACGGCGGCCCCGAGCGCTCGGTCGCATGGAACGACGAGGACGCGATCACCCAGGGCGTGGCCGCGGCCATCCATTGTCTCGAGGGCCTCGACCGCAGCCAGGTCGACCTGCTCCTCTTCGCCTCGACGACCCTGCCCTTCCAGGAGAAGCAGGCCGCGGCGCTCGTCGCGCGGGTCCTCGACCTGGGGCGGAACGTGCAGACCGCCGACCACACGGGCTCGACGCGCGCCGGGACCGCCGCCCTCCGCGCCGCGACCGACGCGGTCAAGGCCGGCTCCGCGCGCTGCGCGCTGGTGATCGCGAGCGACGCCCGCATGGCCGCCCCGAAGAGCGGCATGGAAGCGAACTTCGGCGATGGCGCCGCCGCGTTCCTGATCACGGACGGCGACGCGATCGCCAGCATCGACGACTTCCATGCGGTGACCGACGAGATCACCGACGTCTGGCGCCCGACCGGGCACGAGTTCGTCCACACCTGGGAAGACCGCTTCGTCATTCAGGAGTCCTACACGCCCAACATGGCCGCCGCCCTCGCCGGCTTCCTCGAGAAGACCGGAACCGGGATCGGCGACTACGACCGGGTCGCCTTCTACGGCCCCGACGCGCGCTCGCACGGCGGCGCGCTCAAGGCGGCCGGCGTTGCCGCGGAAGCGATCCAATCGCCTCTGTTCGGACGACTCGGGAACGCCGGTGCCGCCTTCGCGCCGCTCCAGCTGGTCGCGGCGCTCGAAGCCGCCACGCCGGGCCAGCGGATCCTGCTCGCGAACTTCGGCAACGGAGCCGACGTGACGTCCTTCTCGACGACCGACCAGATCGAGAAGCTCGCTCCGCGACGCGGCGTCGAGTGGAACCTCGCCCGTCGCCGGGTGGTCGCGAGCTACGACGACTACGTGAAGGCCAAGGGCCTCGCGGCGACCGAGTGGGACGCGGGGACCAACCCGGGCCTCTCCGCCACGATCCTCTTCCGCGAGCGCGACGACGACCTGAGCCTGCTCGGCCAGCAGTGCAACGACTGCGGCGCGATCCAGTTCCCGGCCCAGCGCATCTGCGAGTCCTGCTTCGCGAAGGACAGCTTCTCGCAGGTCCGGCTCTCCGACCGGATCGGCCAGGTCGTGACCTACACCTTCGACTTCTTCTTCCCGACACCGAACCCGCCGACGGTCGTGACGGTGACCGACGTCGACGGCGCGCGGATCCACCTCCAGGTCGTCGAGATCGCGCCCGAGGACATGAAGATCGGCCTCGAGGTCGAGTTCGTGTTCCGACGCATCCACGAATCGGGTGGTCGCCCGAACTACTACTGGAAGGGCATCCCGAAGCCCGAGTAGGCCCGCGCCGACGCGGCCCTTCCCCACTCTGTCCGGGTCCCGCACCCGAAGCAAGGAAACGAGTCATGGCGAACAAAGAATCGATCCGCGACAAGGTCTCGATCGTCGGCGTCGGCTGCTGTCAGTTCGGCGAGAACTGGGACAAGTCGCCGTCGGACATGATCGTCGATGCCGCCTACGAGGCGTACGCCGACGCGGGGATCGAGAAGCCCCAGGAGCAGATCGACGCGGTCTTCACCGGCTCGATCTACTCGAACAAGGGACCGCACGAGTGCGGAGACGCCCTCAAGCTCTTCAACAAGCCGATCACCTTCGCGACGAACTACTGCGCGACCGGGACGGACCTGATGCGCCTCGGCGTCATGTCGATCGCCGCGGGCCTCTACGACACCGTGCTCGTCGTCGGCTACGACAAGCCGAAGGACCGCGGCGTCTCGGGCCCTTCCGTCGTCGTCGACCGCGTCCGCGACCTGCCCCAGACGCCCGCCGGCTGGTTCTCCCTCGCCGCCGCGACCTACTTCGACAAGTTCGGCGCGAGCCGCGAGGATCTCGCGAAGATCGCGATCAAGAACCACGCGAACGGCTGCCTCGCCCCGAAGAGCTTCCTCAAGCGGAAGATCACCGAGGAGGACTACTTCAAGGCGCGGATCATCTCCTGGCCCTTCGGCCTCTATGACTCCGCCGCCCAGACCGACGGCGCTGCCGCCTGCATCCTGACCCGAAGCGACCTCGCCAGCAGCTTCTCGAGCGACCCGATCCGCGTGAAGGGCGTGACGGTCCGGGCGGGACCGAACCCCCAGAAGGATCCCGGCAACGACTTCCTCTCCTGGAAGCCGACCGCCTGGGCCCGGGACGACGTCTACGAGATGGCGGGCATCACCGACCCGCGCAAGGAGATCGGCGTGGCCCAGGTCCACGACTGCTTCTCCCTGACCGAGCTCCTCACCTACGAAGACCTCGGCTTCTGCGAGAAGGGCTCGGCCAAGGAGCACATCGCCGACGGCGCGTTCGAGCTCGGCGGGGATCTCCCCGTCAACACCGACGGGGGGCTCAAGACCTTCGGCCACCCGACGGGCGCTACCGGGGTGCGCATGGTCTACGAGAACGTGCTCCAGCTGCGCGGCCAGGCCGGCGATCGTCAGGTCGCAGGCGTCGAGGGCAAGTTCGCCGTCTCCCACAACATCGGCGGTCACCCGACGGCCTGCGGCATCGCGGTCCTCGGCCGCGAGTAGCCGCCCGCCCGCTCCCGCCGCCAACGAAGAGCACCAGGAGAACACCCGCATGGCCGATCTGCCGACCGACCAGGTCCAGTGGGACACGATGACCATCCCGTCCACCCTCGCCCGGGCGGCGCGGATGTGGCCAGACGTGTCCGCCCTCGAGGACGCAGGGAAGACCTTCACGTTCCGCGAGCTCGAAGCGGCGGCACAGGAGGCCTGTCGCGCCTTCATCGCCTCCGGCGTGGAACGCGGCGACCGGGTCGCCATCTGGGCCCCCAACAGCTGGCGCTGGGAGATCGCGGCACTCGGCCTGCAGAGCGCGGGCGCCGTCCTGGTCACCCTCAACACCCGATTCAAGGCGAGCGAGGCCGCCTACGTGCTCGAGAAGAGCGGCGCGAAGCTGCTCTTCACGATGGGTGACTTCCTCGGCATGAACTACGCCGACGCCATCGCGGCGGAGACGCTCCCCGAGCTCCAGGGGACGATCCTGATCGAGGGCGAGAGCGACAACGCCGATTCGTGGGACGCGTTCCTCGCGCGGGGCGAGAGCGTCGACGCCGGCGCCGCCCGCGAACGCGCCGACTCGGTCACGCCGGACGACCTCTCTGACTTCATCTTCACGTCGGGGACCACGGGCAACCCGAAGGCGGTCACGACCGCCCACGGGCAGAACCTGAAGGTCTTCGACGTATGGGGACGCTGCGTCGGCCTCCAGCCCGGCGACCGCTACCTGATCATCATGCCCTTCTTCCACTCCTTCGGGTACAAGAGCGGCTGGCTCGCCTGCATCATCCACGGGGCGACCGCCCTCCCCGAGCCGGTCTTCGACGTCGGCCCGGTCCTCGAGCGGATCCAGCGCGAGAAGATCACGGTGATGCCCGGCTCGCCGACGATCTACCAGTCGATGCTCACGTTCCCGGAGCGCGAGAAGTACGACACGTCCTCGCTCCGCCTCGCCGTCACTGGCGGCGCCGCCGTCCCGGTCGAGCTCGTCCATCGGATGCGCACGGAGCTGGGATTCCGCGACGTGATCACCGCCTACGGCCTCACCGAGAGCTCGGGCACGGTCACCGCCTGCGAGCTCGGCGACGACGACGAGACGATCGCGACGACCTGCGGCAAGCCGATCCCGGACACGGAGACGAAGTGCGTCGATCCCGACGGCAAGGAGGTCCCGGCGGGAGAGCCCGGCGAGATCTGGACCCGCGGCTACCACGTCATGCGCGGCTACTGGGGCGACGAAGCCGAGACGGCCAAGGCCATCGACGCGGACGGCTGGCTCCATACCGGGGACATCGGCGTGTTCGACGAGCGCGGCTACCTTCGGATCACGGATCGCATCAAGGACATGTTCATCATGGGCGGGTTCAACGTCTACCCCGCCGAGGTCGAGAACCTGCTCTTCCAGCACGAGGGGATCGCCGCCGCCGCGGTCATCGGCGTCCCCGACGACCGCATGGGCGAGGTCGGGATGGCCTTCGTCGTGCCGACGCCGGGAACGAGCCTCGACGCCGAGGCCCTCGTCGCCTGGAGCCGCGACAACATGGCCAACTACAAGGTCCCGCGCTTCTTCGAGGTCGTGGAAGAGCTACCGGCCAACGCGTCGGGCAAGGTGCTCAAGAACGACCTTCGGGACCGCGCGAAGGCGATCCTCGCCTAGCCCGAGCCCGAGCGCTCCCGAACGGCTCCGGCCTACTCCGGGAGAGCGAACGCGATGATCGCGTCGCCCATGTCGCCGACCGGGTTCCCGCCCGCGGCCATCACCACGAACTGCCGTCCGTCCTTGCCGAGCCGGTAGGTCATCGGCACCGCGTGCCCGGCGAAGGGCATGCGGTGACGCCACAGCTCGTCGCCGGTCTCGACGTCGAAGGCCCGCATGTACTTGTCCGACGCGGCGCCGGTGAAGTAGAGCCCGCTGTCCGTCGAGATCCCGCCCCCGAAGGCCGGAGCGCCGTAGCGGTCGCCGTAGAGCCACCAGACCGGCCAGGGCGCGACCTCGCGCATGGTCCCGAGCGGCTTCCGCCAGAGCACGTCGCCGCTCTTCAGATCCACGGCCGTGAGGCTCGCCCACGGCGGCGGATTGCAGGGGGCACCGAAGGGCGACGCGAGCATGTAGCGATGGATCGCGTACGGCGTCCCCTTCATCTCGTAGAACTCGTTCGGATAGACGAAGCTCGCCGGATCGAGCAGGTCCGCCTCCGCCCGCGGAATCATGAAGTTGACGATCGCCAGATGGATCTGGCTCACGATCATCACGCCGGTCGCGGGGTTGACCGCGACCCCGCCCCAGTTCATCCCCCCCGTCGTATGGGGATACTGGATCGACCCTTCGATCGTCGGCGGCGTGTAGATCCCGTCGTAGCGGTACTTCTCGATCTCGTTCCGACAGAGCCAGCGGTCGAGCGGGGTAAAGCCGAACGCGTCGTCCGGGTCGAGGTCGAGGGGATGGAGCGGCGCGGGATGGGTCGGAAAGGGCTGGGTCGCCGAGAGCTTCTCCTCGGGCACGCCCCCTTGCGGGACCCGCCGCTCCTCGACCGGATAGAGCGGCTCGCCGGTCTCGCGGTCGAGCAGATAGACGTGGCCCATCTTCGTCGTCTGGAGGAGGCCCGGCCGACCGTCACCCACTCCGTCGACCTGGAAGAGCGTCGGCGGGCTCGGCGTATCGAAGTCCCAGACGTCGTTGTGGACGTACTGGTAGTTCCAGACCACCTCGCCAGTCTCGGCGTCGAGGGCGACGGTCGAGCTGCCGTAGTAGTCGAGCCCTTCCCGCATGCCGCCGAAGAGGTCAGGGGACGGGTTCCCGGTCGGGACGTAGATCAGTCCCCGCTCCGCATCGCCGGTCATGATCGACCAGATGTTCGGCGTCCCGCTCGTGAAGCGGCGGCCAGTCTCGGGGTCGGGCTGCGTCGGGTAGCCCGGCGGCACCGGATCCCAGGCCCACTCGAGTTCGCCGGTTCGCGCATCGAAGGCCCGAACGACGCCGCCGGGCGCATCGACCCGGACGTTGTCCGCCACGAGCGCGCCGATCACGACCCGATCCCGGATCACCTGAGGCGGCGAGGTCGGATGATACTCCCAGGGCGGCGCGTCCCCGATCCCTTCGCGGAGCGCCACGCGGCCGTTCTCGCCGAAGCCGGCGCACGGCTCGCCCGTGTCCGCGTCGAGGGCGTGGAGCTCGGAGTCGGCGGTCCCGTAGAAGATCCGCTTCTTGCAGGCGGTCCCGGGGTCGACGTCCGTGTCCTCCCAGTAGGACACGCCACGACAGATCAGCGGATAGGGCCCTTCGCCGTGCCGCTCCTTGAACTCCGGATCGAAGCTCCAGACTTCTTCCCCCGTCTCGGGATCGAGCGCGAAGACGCGCATGAAGGGGGTGCAGTAGTAGAGCAGATCGTTCACGACGAGCGGCGTGGTCTGGAGCGCGGTGACCTTCGAGTAGCCGGAGCCGTCGAAGAAGTCGCCGCTGCGATGGACCCAGGCCACCTCGAGGTCGCCGACGTTCTCCTTCGTGATCTGCGTGAGCGGCGAGTGATGGTCGGCGCCGCGGGTCCCGCCCCAGTGGCGCCACTCGGCGACGGGACCGGAGAGGTCGATCTCACGCTCTCCCCCGCAGCCGATCAAAGGCAGCGTGAGCAGCGTGCTCACGAGGAGCAGCGTGAATCGGATTCGCGTAAGACGGGCGCACGACATCGGATCGGACAAGGCTCGGGTTCCCTCCCTCTGGGCCCGATCGACGATACCGCCCCCCTTGTGGGGACACACCCCAGCGTGGGAGAATCGAACTCCCACGAACGGAGGCCCGAAATGGCCAGCTCCACCCCGCCGCCCCTCTCCGAAGCCGGCTTCGACCTCGCGACCGTCGACCGTCTGCTCTCGACCACGCGCGCCGTCCGCCGGCGCCTCGACTTCGACCGTCCGGTCCCCCGCGAAGTCCTGCTCGACTGCATCCGGCTCTCGCAGCAGGCGCCGACGGGCACGAACGCACAGCACTGGCGCTGGATCGTGGTCGACGACCCGGAGAAGAAGAAGGCCCTCGGCGAGATCTACGCCCGCGGCCTGCCGCTGCTCGACGAGTCTGCGAAAGGCGCGGGCGACGCCCAGACCGCGGACGTCTATCGTCACGCCCGAGCCCTCGCCGAGCGCATGGGCGACGTGCCGGTCCTCGTGATCCCGTGCCTGGAGGGCCGCCTCGTCGACCCGGAATCGCTCGTTCTCGCGACGACGTACTACGGATCGATCTACCCCGCAGTCTGGAGCTTCCAGCTCGCGCTCCGGAGCCGGGGCCTCGGCTCCACCTTCACGACCATGCACCTCGCGTTCGAGGAGGACGCCCGGGCGGTGCTGGGGCTGCCTGCGGACGTGGTCCAGATGGCGATGCTTCCCGTGGCCTACACGCGGGGGACCGACTTCGCGCCGACGCAGCGGCCTGCCCCGGAGACCATCACGCACTGGAACGGCTGGAGCGCCTGATCGACGCGAATGCGCTAGACCCTGCCCCGCCTCTCCTCCCCTACAGGAATCCATCCATGAGCTACGACGACATCCTTCTCGAGCAGGAAGACGGCATCGCGACGATCACGATGAACCGTCCCGACAAGCTGAACGCCTACACCGCGGACATGGGCGAGGAGATCACCCACGCCTTCCGCGCGCTCCAGCGGGACGACGCCGTCCGCGCCGTCGTGCTGACCGGCGCCGGCAAGGCCTTCTGCGCCGGCGTCGACCTCGAGCATCTGAAGGCCCACGAAGCCGGACAGAGCAAGTCGAAGGGCGTGCGCCTCGGCGAAGAGGACTTCCTCCGCAAGCTCCCCCTCGAGATCTGCGACTTCCCGAAGCCGGTGATCGCCGCCATGAACGGACACGCGGTCGGCGTCGGGATCACGATGGCCATGCCCTGTGACATCCGGATCGCGGCGGACGACGCGAAGATCGGTTTCGTCTTCGGCAAGCTCGGCATCCTGCCCGGCCTCGGCTCGACCCACCTGCTGCCGCAGATCGTGGGCATGGCGAAGGCCCAGGAGCTCGTCCTCACGGCGAAGAAGATCCTGGGCCCCGAGGCCGAGCAGATCGGCCTCGTGAACAAGTCGGTCCCCAAGGACGAGGTCCTGTCCACGGCCCAGGCGATGGCCCGGGAGATGGCGGAGATCGATCCGATCGTCCTGCGCCACGCGAAGGCGGCGCTCTACTACGGCGGCGCCCACTCGATGGCCGAAGCCATGAAGAACGAGCAGAAGCAGAGCGCGGCCATGAAGGCCGAGCGCGAGCGTGCCAAGGCAGGCCGATGAGCGGAACGGGCAGCAGCGAAGGCGGTCCTGCGAGCGAGACGCTCACCTTCGCGACCGTACCGGAGACAGACCGCTGGGCCACGCATCTCGGGATCGAAGTCGTGGAGATCACGCCCGGTCGCGTCCGCATGCGCCTCGAGACGAGCGAGAGGCACCATCAGCCGATGGGCATCCTCCACGGCGGGGTCTGGGCCTCGATCGTCGAGACCGCCGCGAGCTACGGCGCCGGGTTCCTCGCACGCGAGAAGGGAGCGGTCGGCGTCGTCGGCGTCTCCAACCAGACGGACTTCCTGCGCAGCCACTCGGTCGGCCTGCTCGAGATCGAAGCCGAGCCACTGCACGCGGGCCGACGACAGCACGTCTGGGAGGTCCGGATCCACCGCCCCTCCGACGATGTCCTGGTCGCGCGAGGCCAGGTCCGCTTCCAGGTGCTCGACGAGCTCCCGCGCGACCGCGACAGCGTGAACGCGCCGAAGCCGGCCTAGCGACCCACGCGGCGCCTAGCGCTTCCCCATCGACGCGCCCTGATCGTCGTCTTCCCAGGGCATGAACGGAATGGGCCGGCCGATCGCGCCCATGAAGTCGTCCATGAACTTGTACGTGATCCCCCAGAGCACCGGCGCCCGCGGATCCTCGAGCAGACGGATCGTCGGCATCGACGACGTCTGCTCCATGTACGTGAAGTCGCGCATCTCCTGACGTTCGGGGTCGTCGCTGTGCGAGAGCGGCGACCAGAACACCTCCCGGACCTCGTAGTTCGGCGTGAGCGGCGGGTCGCCCTCGATCGCGTAGACGTAGGCCGAGACGCGGATGGACTCCGCGAACCCCAGCACGTCGCCGATGCGCCCGATCGGCCGGCCGGTCCCGAGGTCGAGCCCGACTTCCTCCAGGGTCTCCCGCTCCGCGGCTGCGCGGCCGTCGGCGTCGGTCGGATCGATCCGCCCGCCCGGAAACGCGAGGTCCCCCGACCAGGGGTCGTCGTCGTGCTCGGCCCGACGGATGAAGAGGGCCTCGAGGTCCCCCTCGTTCTCCCGGAGCACGAGGGCCACGGCCGCCTCCACCCTCGCCGGGTTCGGATCGAACCAGGGGGCCGAGGCCGCGAGACGGGCTTCGACTTCCGCGATCGTGCGCGCCACCGTCCGTCCCCTCCTAGATGTTGCGGCCCTTCTCGGCCCAGTAGCGATCCCGCAGACGACGGATGTAGAGCTTTCCGCTCGGGTGACGCGGGAGCGCCTCCTCGAAGTCGATCGAGCGGGGGACCTTGTACCCCGCCAGGTGCTCGCGCGCGAAGGCGAGGATCTCGTCCGCGAGCGCGTCCCCCGCCTCGAAGCCTTCGCGCAGCTCGATCGCGGCCTTGACCGACTCGCCCCACTCGTCGTCGGGAATCCCGAACACGCCCGCGTCGCCGACCGCCGGATGCTCCTGCAACACCTGCTCGATCTCCGCGGGATAGATGTTCACGCCGCCGGAGATGATCATGTTCGATCGTCGGTCGGCCAGATGGACGTAGCCCTCCTCGTCGAGATAGCCGACGTCGCCGATCGTGAAGACCCCGGGCTCGAGATACGCGGAGGCCGTCTTCTCGTCGTCCCCGTGATATTCGAAGGGACGATCAGAGGATCGATTGCGGCAGTAGAGGTCCCCGATCTCGCCCGCCGGCAGGCGTTCGCCCGCGTCGTCGACGGCGAAGACCTCGAAGTTCGGCAGCGCCCGGCCGACCGTCCCCGGATGCACGAGCCACTCCTCGGAGTCGATCATCGTGTTGACTCCGCCCTCGGTGCCGCCCCAGTATTCCCGCAGGATCGGTCCCCACCACTCGATCATCCGGCGCTTGACCGGGGCCGAGATGGGCGCCGCGCCGTGCAGGGCGAGGCTGAGCTTCGGAGCGGAGAACGCCGCGCGTTCCGCTTCCGGCAGACGCAGCAGGCGGACGAACATGGTCGGCACCAGATGCACGTGCGCGACCTCGCGACGCATGATCCAGTCCAGGCAGGCCGACTCGTCCCAGCGCTGCAGGATGTGGATCGGCGCCCCGTTCGCGTTGTCGTAGATCGCGAACATGAGCGGCGCCGCGTGGTACATGGGTCCCGTGATCAGGTGCGGCCCCGAGCCGTCGAGGCCGATCGGCGCGCCGATCCGGCCGAGGCCCATGAGCGCGTCCCCGACCGTCGGCGGCGCCGCGCGCTTCACGCCCTTCGGGCGGCCGGTGGTTCCGCTCGTGTAGATCATGTTGCCGCCGCCGGGCGCGTCGAGATCGAGGGGGCCCGGCGAGACCGCGTCGAGCAGGCCGTCGAGCTCGTCGCCGACCTCGATCACCCGCAGCCCGGGACGGGTCGAGGCGATCCTGCGAGCCGACGCCGCGTAGCGTGCATCGGTGAAGAGCAGACGCGAGCCGGAATCGTCGACGACGTATTCGATCTCCTCCTCGGCGAGGTGCCAGTTGATCGGCGTGACCCACTGGCTCGAAGCGATCCCGCCGAGGATCAGCTCGGCCGCCTCGAGACCGTTGCCCATCAGGAGCGAGTAGTGCTCCCGAGGGCCGAGACCGACGTCGTGGCGCAGGAAGTGCGCGAAACGAATGACCCGATCGGCGAGCTCGCCGAAGGTACGCGTACGCCCGCCTTCGTCGATCGCGACGTCGTCACGCCTTTCCCGGGCCAGCTCGAGCAGCATCGTGTCCTTCCCCTACGACGACATTCCCCCGCCGCGGCGCGCGAGTATAGAGTTCCAAGCGGCGCCGCGGAGGCTTCCGGGCCGGCGGGGACGACCGCGTCGACTAGCGCTCGCTGAGGATCGCGCCGCAGTCCGGTCCCGTCAGGCTCGAGAGCAGCCCCTCCGCGTAGACCGGACGGACCACGTCTCCATCGAGGATCGTGTCGTTCGCCTTCGAAGGATCGGCGGCGACCCACGACTGCTGGGCACGCACCTGGTCGGTCACCTCGCCCGTCGCGATGACGCGCTCCTCACGGGTCTCTTCGCCGTCCGGACTCATCGAGCGCTGCTCCCGGCGGATCTCGACGGTGTCGCCCGGGTCGATGCCGTGGCCGGAGCCGAGCGTGATCCGATAGATGTGCCGATCCGCGCCGGGCGCCTTGCGGTGGCCGGTCACGTGCCCCCGAGGCGCGAGCGCCGCTCCCAGGGGCATGTCCAGACAGGAGAGCGCCTCGTCGAGGGCCTTCTCGAAGAGGACCGTGAGCGTCACCGCGGGCAACGCACAGGCCGGATCGAGGTCCTTCGTCTCCTGCTGCGCCTCGTGCGTCAGGACGAAGGTCCGCACCACCGCGTCGTCGTCGCCCACGTCGCGCATCTCGACGTCGAGCTCGACCGAAGCCGTGTGCTCGCAGGTCCCGGGCTTCGAGGCGACCTCCTCGTCGGACTGCCAGGGCATCTTGAAGGGCTTCTTCCAGCTCGAAGCGTACGCGTATCTCGAGAAGCGCGTCGCGAGCGCGAAGTCCGCAGGGGTCGTCTCTTCCCAGGCGCTCCCGTCGTCCTCTCCCTCGGCCGGCGAGGCCTCGGGATCGTCGACGGTCCGATCGACGATCGAGGCGCCGGCATCGGCGGCGATGTCCTCGAGCGCCCGCCGGACCTGGGCACGCGGCTGCTCGAGCCGCCCCTCTTCAATCCCGACCGCCGGTCGACCCACGATCACGAGGTCGAAGGAGCGCTTGCGCAGCTCGTCCTGGGACGGATATGGCACGACCCGATTCATCGGGACGTCCTCGTACGCATCGACGTTCGATACCCGGCCGGTCGCGCAGCCGAAGCTCGTCGCGCAGAGAACGGCCACCGTCAGTCCAGCAGCGACCTGCCAGCGCTCCACCCGCGTGATCCCTCGCTTCCCCATCACCACCTCCTGATCGCCGCTCCCCGCCGCCGCCGGGAGTCGACGCGTCGCGGAGCGTACAGCCCGCGGGGCCGCAGGGCAGCTGCCGGGCGGCTCGGGCGCCGCGACCGGCTCTCACCTCGCGTGCCTCGAGGTTGTGCCGCGGAGCGAGCGCGCGGTTACAGGCAGAACAGCGTTTCAGATTCGCTGCATCCCCCTGTTTTTGCTAATGAACGCGCCACTATGAGCATCGAAAACGTCGGAATCGTCGGTTGGCGGGGAATGGTTGGATCCGTACTCCTCGAGCGCATGCGCGCCGAGGGAGATTTCGCGGGCCTGACGACGACGTTCTACTCGACCAGCCAGGTGGGGGCGGACGGCCCGGACATGGGGCACGGCTCGCTCCCGCTCGGCGACGCCTACGACGTCTCCGCGCTCGCGAAGCACCAGGTCGTGATCACCTGCCAGGGCGGCGACTACACCAAGCAGGTCCTGCCGCAGCTGCGTGAGCAGGGATGGGACGGGTTCTGGATCGACGCGGCCAGCGCCAAGCGCATGGACGAGGACTCGATCATCGTCCTCGACCCGCTGAACCGCGACCAGATCGACCAGGGCATCGCCTCGGGCGTGAAGAACTACGTCGGCGGCAACTGCACCGTCTCCCTCATGCTCCTCGCCCTCCACGGCCTCTTCCGCGAAGACCTCGTCGAGTGGATGACCTGCATGACCTATCAGGCGGCCAGCGGCGGCGGTGCGCGCCACATGCGTGAGCTCGTCTCGCAGATGGGCACGCTCCACGCGGGCGCAGCCGATCTCCTCGCCGACCCGGCGACGAACATCATCCCGATCGACCGACAGGTGACCGAGACCCTGCGCAGCGACGCGATGCCGACCGAGAACTTCGGCGCGCCTCTCGCGGCGAGCCTGCTGCCGTGGATCGATTCGGCGCAGCCGCTCGGAGACACCCGGGAAGAGTGGAAGGCCTTCGCGGAGGGCAACAAGATCCTCGGGCGGCCGGCGGACGGGCTCATCCCGATCGATTCGATCTGCGTCCGCGTGGGCGCGATGCGCTGCCACTCGCAGGCCTTCACGATCAAGCTCCGCAAGGACGTGCCCCTCGAGGAGATCGAGCCGATGCTCGACGAGGCCAACGATTGGGTCCGGCTCGTGCCGAACGACAAGGAGACGACCCTCGCGCAGCTGACCCCGACCGCGGTCACGGGCACCCTCGACATCCCGGTCGGGCGGGTGCGGAAGATGCGCCTCGGCGACGACCATCTGGCCGCCTTCACCGTCGGCGATCAGCTCCTCTGGGGCGCGGCCGAGCCGCTCCGGCGGACGCTCGCGATCCTGCGCGAGCACCTCGGCTAGGCGCCCGGACCCGGTATCCTCTCGAGCGCGCGCGTCGGCCCCGGCCGGCGCGCGCTCGCGAGAAGGAGACCCATGCCCGCCAGCATCGAACGCTTCACCCCGGACGTCCCCCACGAGAAGCTGATCGAGACGCTCGACCGCGACGGCTGCGCCATCGTCGAGGGCGCCCTCTCCAGCGAGCAGCTCGCCGGGCTGAACGCCGACCTCGACGGCCTGATCGCCGAGACCGCGCCGGGCGTCCCGAACCACCTCGAGATCATGCAGCCCTTCTACGGCTTCGAGACCATCCGGATCGACGGTCTGCCGGGCAAGTCGGGGACCTTCGTCGACGTCGTCCAGGACGAGCGACTGCTCGGCGTCGCCGACCACTACCTGAAGCCGCACTGCGTGCACTACCTGCTGAACACGGCCCAGCTGATCCAGATCGGCCCCGGCGAGACCGCCCAGGATCTCCACCGCGACGACCAGGCGTGGATGCACCACCCGAAGCACGCCCATCCGGACCCGTTCAGCCAACCCCAGCTCGAGATCGAGGCGATCTTCGCCTTGTCCGACTTCACCCGCGCGAACGGCGCGACGCGCGTCGTCCCCGGCAGTCATCGTTGGCCGCTCGACCGCGTCGCGAAGGACGAGGAGATCGCTTACGCGGAGATGCCGGCCGGCTCGGCGGTGTTCTATCTGGGATCGACGATGCACAGCGGCGGCGCGAATACGACGACCGACCAGTCCCGCCGCGGGATGTTCACCGGCTTCGTCGTCGGCTGGCTCCGGACCGAGGAGAACTTCTTCCTCAGCACGCCGATCGAGGCCGTTCGGGAGATGCCCGAGCGCGTGCAGGGGCTCCTCGGATACGACAGCTACCTGGGGATCGGGGTCGTCGACGTCGGCAGCCCGCGCGCCCGGCTCTGACGCCACGCCGCCCCGCGACCCCGGCCCGAAACGAAGACGCGGACGCTCCGAGGAGCGCCCGCGTCTCGCGTCGAAGCGTTTCCGCCGGATCAGGCCGGCTTCGGACCGCCCATGAAGCCCGGCCAGCGGGATCCGCTGATCGTGTCGATGAAGGGCCAGTAGGCCTCGGGATCGAGGGCTCCTTCGAGGGTGATCTCGCGCCCGAGGAACTCGGGCCACCAGAGACGCGCGCCCTGGTAGTCGCGGACCGGGAGCAGGCTCGCGATCGGGTCCCAGGGGCTGTCGAGGAGCGCGACCGTCCCGTCGACCGCGATCTCCGCCTTCGTCCCGTAGGTGCTCTTCACCTGGACGACGTGGGGCGGGAAGTCGTAGGCCTTCTCCGCACCACCGACGGCGCGCAGGACCTTGATCCACCACTCGTACTCGACGTGGCTCTCACGCTGGGGGAGCGCCTCGCCGGCGGTGCCCTCGAACTCGATGAAGGTGTAGCCCTGGTGGGTGCAGCGGGCGCTGACCGCGTCCTGGAATCGGTAGAAGTCGATGTCGCAGGGATACTTCGGCTGACCGTTCATGTCGCGCGAGATGAAGATCGCGCTCTCCTGGTCGATGCCGTAGCCGATCGTGTAGACGCCTTCGGTCCCGCGATAGTCCGCGTCGACGGTCATGTACACGCCGTACTCGGGCACGTTCGGGACGGCCACCTGGTAGATCGAGAGCTGGACGTGCGGCTCGGCCCCCGGCTCGATGCCGGGCGGAAGCAGGGCAGCGACCTTGTCGGGGTCGGTCAGGTAGTCGATCTTGAGGATCGGCCAATCGGCGATCTCGCCGGCGTTGATCTGGGGTCCGGACATCTCGGGGCTCCTTGGCTGCGCGTCGCGCGGGATGGAGCAGAGAGCCTAGAGCGCCCGGTCGCGGCGCGCAGGCCCCGCGACCGCGCCCGGGGAGCCGCTACGCTGGCGGGATGGACAAGACGCCCGCCGACCTCCGAGCCTCCCTCGACCACCCCGTCCTCGATGCCGACGGCCACCTGATCGAGTACGCCCCGACCTTCGACCGCTACCTCAAGGAAGAGGGCATCGAAGGCGGCTTCATGGCCTTCGGCCGCGGGGCGAACTTCGACGGGAGCGCCCCCTGGCAGATGCAGTCCCCGGAAGAGCGCGAGCGAGACCGCGCCTTCCGGAGCCCCTGGTGGGGCTTCCCGAACGACGCCAAGGACCTGGCGACTGCGACGGCGATGCCCCTCCTCTACGACCGTCTGGACGAGCTGGGCATCGACCTCGCCCTCGTCTACCCGAGCGTCGGCCTCAACTGCCCGGCCCAGCGCGACGAGAAGATGCGCCGCGCCGCCTGCCGCGCGTACAACCGCTAGGCGAAGGATCAGTGCGAGGGTCTCGGCGATCGTTTGATCCCGGTCGCCGTCATCCCCACGTTCACCCCGGAAGAGGCCCTCGAAGAGCTCGATTACGCGACGGGCGAGCTCGGCCTGCGGGCGGCGGTCCTCGGCGGCTTCGCTCGGCGTTCCTTCGACGACGGCGAGACGCACGCGTTCTGGATCGACGGACTCGGTCTCGACAGCCCCTACGACTACGACCCGGTGTGGGCGAAGCTCGTCGAGCGCGGCATCGCCCCGACCTTCCACTCGTCCTCGATGGGCTGGAGCGGGCGACGGTCGACGACGAACTTCTCCTTCAACCACATGGGCGCCTTCGCGGGCGCGAACGACACCACCGCCAAGTCGATGTTCTTCGGCGGGGTCTTCCATCGCTTCCCGGAGCTCCGCGCCGGCTTCCTCGAAGGCGGCGTCGCCTGGGCGCTGCAGATGTACACCGGCCTCGTCGAGCACTTCGAGAAGCGCGCGCCGAAGGGACTCGAGGATCGCGACCCGTCGAAGATGGACGGCGGCCGATACGACGAGCTCGTCGCCGCCCACCGGGGCGCCCTCGAGCCCGTCGTCGAAGGCTGGGGCGAGCTCTTCGCCCGGTCCACCCAGACGCCGCACGTCGTGAACGACTTCGAGGCCGCGGGCATCGAGACGAAGGAGGACATCTTCCGGCAGGTGACGACGAACTGCTTCTTCGGCTGCGAGGCCGACGACCGGCTCGCCGGCATCGCCTTCGACACGAAGCGGCTTCCCGGGAACCGGCCGATGCGCCCGATCTTCTCCTCGGACATCGGCCACTGGGACGTGGCCCACATGCACGAGGTCCTGCCCGAGGCCTTCGAGCACCTGGAGTATGGCTGGATGGACGCGGCCCAGTTCCGGGACTTCATGTGCGACAACGCCATCCGGCTCTTCGCCGGCGCGAACCCCGACTTCTTCGAGGGCACCGTCCTGGCCGACTACGCGAAGACGGTCGATCTCGATCCGCAGGGATGAACGCCCCCGAAGCGGCGCCTCGCAGCTACCGCAGCTTCGGCGAGCAATCACTCGAGTACTTCATCCGGGACCACACTGAAGTCCCCGAAAAATCGATCGATTCCCCTTCTGCCTGGTTGGGCGAGGAGCTCCGGAAGCATCCGTCTTCGTGGCGCGAAACCATCTGCCCCGAAGAGATCGAGGAGCTCGAGTCGGCCCTGGATCGGATCGAACGGGAGGGACGCGCGCTCGGCGAGATCGAGGGCGCCTACCTGCCCGCACTCGAGAAGCGCGCGGCCGCGTGGCGCGAGGCGCTCGGAGCGGGCCGAGGCTTCGTCGTCCTGTCGGGCCTGCCGGTCGAGCGCTGGGGCGAAGCCCGGTCGAGCCTCGCCTACTGGCTGCTCGGTCACCTGATCGGGATTCCCGGCGCCCAGAACGCGAGCGACGAGCTCCTCGGGCACGTCGTCGACTACGGCGAGCAGGCCGACCAGCCCAACGTCCGGCTCTACCGGACGACCGCCGACATCGGCTTCCACTGCGACGCCGCCGACGTGGTCGGGCTCCTCTGCCTCGTCGACGCGGCCGAGGGCGGCGCCAGCCGGATCGCGAGCTCGGTGACGATCTGGAACCGCCTCTTCGACGAGGACCCCGACGCCGCGCGACTGCTCTTCGAGCCTTTTGCCGTTGATCGGCGGGACGAGCAGCCCGAGGGCGACCGTCCCTTCTTCGAGATGCCGCCGTGTCGCTACGGCGCCGACGGAGTCCTCCGGACCTTCTACCACGGCGCCTACTTCCGCTCGGCCCAGCGTCTCGCCGAGGTCGGCCCGCTCGCCACCGAGCGGGCCCGCGCCCTCGATCGCTACGACGCGATCGGGAACGATCCGGCGGTCCGGCTGGACATGGCCCTCGCGCCGGGGGACGTGCAGCTCCTCTCGAACCACACCGTGGTCCACGCCCGCACCGCCTATCGCGAGCACCCGGATCGCAAGCGCCATCTGCTGCGACTCTGGCTCTCGCTCCCGGACGAAGCGGGGCTCCGGCGGTAGTCCATTCGAGGGCCGCGCGCCCCGGAGCGTGGCGATAGAATCCCGGCATGAGCGAACCGAACGAACGTCAGGAGTGGAGTGCCGCCTTCCAACGCGCCACCTGGGGCTGTGCCCCGGAGATCGGGCGGGCGCTCGGACTGTCGGCGCGCGCCGTGCAGCAATGGGGACAGGCGGATTCGGAGAAGCGTTCGCCGGGCGAGCGGCTCGAGATCCTCATGCGCGTCGCGATCGAGCATCGCAAGCCCCACGATGCCCTGGCCCCGCTCCATCTGCTCGCCGGGCGCCTCGGCTACCGCCTCGTGCCCGACGAGCCCGAGGACGCCCCCGCCCCGCCCCTCGCCACCGTCGCCGTTCATGCGAGCGAAGCGATGGTCGAGGCGGGCGAGGCGGTCCAGACCGTGCTCAGGGCGATCGAGGACGACCTGATCTCGAACGACGAGATGGACGCGATCGATCGGGAGTGCGACGAGGCCATCGAGGCGCTGATCCGACTCAAGCAGGCGGCGCGCCGCGAGCGCTAGTTCCGCACCGCGAAGGCGGGCAGGCGCTGCTGATCGGCCTCGCCCCGGTAGGCGAGCGCCTCTCCCGATCCGGTGAGCACGTAGAGCGGACGGTGCTGATCGTCGCGGCTCTCGACGAGAGACCGCTCGAGTCGCTGGTGGTGGCGCTCCAGCTGCGCGCGGCTTCCGCTGAGGCGCGTGTCCCGGGCCATGTAGGTGGCCACGTGGTCGGGCCCGGAGGACAGCCGCACGACCGGACGCGGACCGGGGGCCGCCGTCACGGGCGCCTCCCAGACGTATCCGCCGGGCACCGCGAGGATCCGGCCGACCCGGAAGCGACCCCGCGTCGAGGGATTGCGGTCCGTGCGGAGCGCGTCGAGCGCATCGAGCGCGGCGCCGTCGATCGTCGCGAAGACGGCGCTGGACGGAGCGTGCTCGGCCTCCTGGGCGACCGGGCCGACGCCGGCCCCCGCGCCCCCGGCCAGGGTGAGCGCGAGCAGTGCGGCGCCGGTCATCAGGAATCGGGAAAAGCGGGACTTCTTCGTCTTGTCGTCGTGAAACATGGTGGCATGTCCTCCTGTGACGAGCAGAGTTCGACGACTCCGCCCGACGTGCCTCGTCCGAATGGACTAGTCCCGCTTCCATCGTCCTGAGCACGCCCTGAACGCGCCGAAAGCGCCTCCTCGGTTCGCAACCGCCGACGATACGAACCGCAGAGTCCCTTGATCCCCCTTTCCGCGAACCCCCTCGGAGGCGCCGTTCCGCGCGATCGATTCGCCTGGATCCGCCCCCCTCGCGAGGCCATCGAAGGCCCCGCTTCGCCCTGCCGTGGCCTCCCGCCCGGGCCCGGTTCGTTTTCGCTTCGATCGCGCACTTCCCGGCGCGCGGGCGTTTCGACACCCTGCGGTCCATCGGGCACCGCTCGGACCCGACGCCCCGGGGCCCGGCCCGAGCCGAACCCATCCACCGAAGCAGGAGAGAAGACCATGGAAAGCCCGCCGAATCCGACGACGCCCCCCTCCTCCCCCTCCCGATTCGACCAGAGCGCCCACGACGGCCTCGAGCGCGCCCTCACCCGGATCCGCGAGGGGGCGGGGCTCGAAGAAGAGGAGCTCATCGGGATCGCCTGGGACTACTTCGTCGCCGGGTTCGCCGCCCGAGGCGACCGGGGGAGCGAGATCCCCGTCACCCATGGCCCCGCCGCCGGTCCGCCGGAGCCCGCAGAGCCCGCCGCCACCGCCGAGGCCGAATTCCCGGCCGAGCACGTCGCCGCCCTCACCCCCCGCCGCCTAGAGGTCCTCCGCCTGGTCGCCCGCGGCCTCACCAACCGCGAGATCGGCCGGGTCCTCGGCATCTCCTGCTACACGGTCAAGAGCCACCTCGCGGCCCTCTTCGAGGCCCTCGACGTGACCAACCGGACCGAGGCCGCCTTCGCCCTCCAGCGCTACGAAGCCGCCCACCCGGAAGTCCGCAACTAGCGCCCGCCACTCCCCCTCGTTCGGCGTTTCGCATCCGCCGAACGAAGAACGCCCCGGCTCCCAAGAGGAGCCGGGGCGTTTCTGTTTCGAGCAACCGGTTCGAGCCCTGGTCGGGATGCACGAACCGGGGCGTGGAGAGTGCGTCAGCTTCGGGGCCCACGGAGCGAATCCGCCGCAGGCGTACTCCCGTACGTCGAGGACGGATTCGCGAGTAGGTCCCGAAGATGGCGTGCTATCCGCGCCCCCTAAGCTGCTTCGAAGAGCGAAGCGAAGCCCTGTCCGCCGCCGACGCACATGGTGACGATTCCATAGCGCTTGCCCGTCCGCTTCAGCTGGCGAACCAGGAGGCCCGTCATGCGGCTGCCGGTCATGCCGAAGGGGTGGCCGATCGAGATCGAGCCGCCGGTCGGGTTCAGCTTGTCGTTGTCGATGCCGAGCTCGCGCTGGCAGTAGAGGAGCTGCGAGGCGAAGGCCTCGTTCAGCTCGACGATGTCGATGTCGTTCATCGTGAGGCCGTGGCGCTTGAGGAGCTTCGGCACGGCGAAGACCGGACCGATGCCCATCTCCTCGGGGCCGCAGCCGGCGACCGCGGAGCCGCGGTAGATGGCGAGGGGCTCGATGTTGAGCTCCTTCGCGCGGTCGGCGCTCATCAGGAGCGTCGCCGAGGCGCCGTCGGAGAGCTGGGAGGCGTTGCCGGCCGTGACCGTGCCGCCCTCTTCCGCGGGCTTGAAGACCGGCGCGAGCTTCTGGAGACCTTCGAGGGTCGTCTGCGGACGGTTGCACTCGTCCTTCTCGACCACGAACTCCTCTTCGTACGCGTCGCCGTCCTTCGGCTGGACCTTGCGGGTGACCTTCATGGGCGAGATCTCCTCAGAGATCCAGCCCTTCTCGACGGCCTCGGCGTAGCGCTGCTGGCTCTGGAGCGCGTACGCGTCCTGGTCCTCGCGCGAGATGCCGTAGCGCTCGGCCACGCACTCCGCCGTGATGCCCATCGGGTGGTAGAGGCCCGGGAAGCGCTCCGCCGCCGTCGCGTTGGCGAGGCGGGTCCGGTTCTGGGTCCCGTCCTGCATCATCGTGATCGTCTCGACGCCGGCGCCGATCGCGACCTCGGCCCCGTCCTGCAGGATCGAGTTCGCGGCCATCATGACGGCCTGCGAGCCCGAGGAGCAGAAGCGGTTGACCGTCGTGGCCGCGGCGGTCTGCGGGATGTCCGCGACCATCGAGGCGATCCGGGCCATGTTCATGCCCATGCAGCCTTCCGGGTGGCCGCAGCCGAGGATCACGTCCTCGATCTCGGCCTTGTCGAGGTTGGGCTGCTCGTTCACGACCTCGCGCATGACGTGCGCGGTGTAGTCGACCGGTTCGGTGAGGTTGAAGGAACCGCGGTGGGCCTTGGTCAGACCGGTGCGGAGGCTTCCGACGATGACGGCTTCACGTGCCATGGATGGATCTACTCCTCGGGTTTCCGGATGGGATTCCCGGCTCGGGGTCGGGAGGCGAGCTCGCTGGACGAGCCCGGCCCGACGGTAGGCGACCCCGAAAACCTTCGTGGGGTCACGGACTTGGGACGGCCGGACGTTATGACAGCTGGGGTGCCGGAACAACTTCGGGTGCGAGACGGCGCGTCCTGTTCCGAACGCCGGACCGATGTCGATCCCGTGGCGGAAGGAAGGCTCCGGCGACGTTCCGGGCACGATCGTTTCGAGCGGGTTTCGGCGCAGGCATCGGGCGCGCAGAATGCGGGCGGGAGTGCAGGAGGAATGCCGTGTCGCTGCCCTCGCCGTTCATGCCGCCTCGCCCGTCGTGCCGACCCTCCTGCTCCCCTCGCCGTCGCAGGCGCACCCCGCCGCGGGGCATGCCACGCGCCGCGTCGAGGGGTGTGCCAAGCGCCGCCGCCGACGCGTCCTGCGCGGCGGGCCGACGCGAACGAGGCCGAAGCCCTGCATGGCGATCGTTCGGCGGCGGCTCCGCCTACTCCAGCGACATGACGTAGGCGACGACGTCGCGCAGGTCGCGGGGCGGCAGGACGAGACCCATAGGAGGCATGCCGGAGGAGGGCTCGGTCCGTGCCGCCACGGCGTCCTGCTCGATCGATTCGATCACGCCCTCGCCGACGTCGAGCCGGATCTCCGCGTCGTCCTCGTCCACGAGCAGTCCGCTCACCGTCGAGCCGTCGCGACGCGTCACCACGATCGAGGCGAACCCGTCGGCGATCTCCGCCTGCGGCGCCAGGATCGAGCCGAGCACGTGCTCCACGCCCCGCGCGGAAACCCCGGCCAGCGCGGGACCGACGCCCCCGCCGTGCCCGCCTCCGCCGCCGTGGCAGCGCATGCAGTCTCCGTTCGTCTGGAAGACGCTCCGCCCACGCTCCGGATCCCCGCCCGCGAGCGCCCATCGCCGCGCCGCGACGAGCGACGTGACGTCGCCGACGGCCGCCGGAGCGAGCGCGCCCTCCGCGCGCGCCGCCAGCGCCCCGCCGCGCGCGACCGCCGACTCGAGCAGCTCGAGACCGCTCGCCAGATCGGCCCCCTCTTCGGACCAGGACGCGAGACCCGCTTCGAGCGCCCGGTCGCCGCGCTCCGAGGGGCGGCTCCCGAGGACCGTCCACGCGTGCTGCCGCTCGCGATCCGCGGGCGCCGCCTGCGCCGCACGAAGGATCTCGTCGAGCCCCGCTTCCGGGTCGACGGCCAGGAGCAGCGTGCGAGCGGCGCTCCGGATCGTCGCGTCCCCGTCGCCCAGCGCCCCGCGAGCGATCGCCGCCCGGTCGACACCCGCCGCCTCCCGGGTCGCCAGCGCGCGGAGGGCCGAAGCCCGGGCCGCAGCCGGTCGGCCGGCGTCCTGAGCGAGCTCGACCAATCCCTCGTCTTCGACCGGCAACTCCCCGACCTGATTCGCGATTTCGAGCGCACGCGCACCGAGCGAAGAGTCGACGAGCGCCCGCCCCTCCAGTCGGAACACCTCCGCGACGAGCGCGGGATCCGCAGGCGGGAGCGGCCGGTAGAACCCCATCGTCAGGTCCCGCAGCGGCGGCTCGGCGTAGCTCCCGAGGGCCTCGAGGGCGATCGATCGGAGCGACTCGAGCTGGGCCTCGTCGGCGGCGTAGCGCGCCAGGGCCGCGGCTCCGTCCCGGGTGCGCAGTCGCACGTTCGCGCCGATCACGCGACGGTGGAGCGCCTGACCGACCTGCCGATCCTCGGCCGTCGCAGGCTCGAGGGACGACGCGAGACCGGCGAGCGGGGCCATCGCGTCGTCGAGGGGCAGGTCGTAGATCGCCCGCGCGGCTTCGACCACGAGGAGCGGGTCTTCGTCGTCGAGGAAGCTCGCGATCTCCGCATCCTCGGCGTGTCGTAGCGCCAGCAGCACCCCCATCCGAACCGCGCGTTCTGGATCGCTCCGCCGCGCGAGCACGAGACCCCGCGCGTCCTCCCGCGTCGCCAGACCATGGATCGCCCACACCGCGGCGTGCCGGAGGAACACGTCCCGGTCGTCGTTCTCGGCGAGCACGACGAAGAGCGCGTCGATGTCCTCGGCGCGGCCCAGCTTGCCGAGCGCCTCCGCCGCGAAGAAGCGGATCCGGAGCGAAGGACCCCGGAGCCAGCGCAGCAGCGTCGCACGCTCGGCATCCCAGCCGGCGTCGCCGGCGGCCCGAGCCGCCTTCGCCCGGAGCTCCGTCGGGGCGCCTTCCAGATCCGCGAGCCCGCCGGGCAGCGCGACGGCGAGCGCCTCCGCCCCGATCTGCCCGAGCCCCCACAGCGCATGCAGGCGAGGCACGACCTCGGCCTCTTCGTTCCGGAGCACGACGGCGAGGGCCTCCGTCGCCCCGCGCTCCGCGAGTGCGTACTGGGCGCGCGTCCGAAGTCGCTGGTCCGGAAACGACAGGAGACCGATCAGCTCGTCCGTCTCGCGATCGCGCATGCGCCCCTCGGCGAAGCGCGCGATCTCGGAGATCCGCGGATCCCCGTCGTGGGACGGCCCGTGGCGCCAACGCAGGATCGTCTGCCCACCGCCGAACTGATCGAAGAGCGACGCGTAGATCCGACCGTCCCAGCCGAAGTCGACGTCCGTCGCGAGCAGCGACCAGGCGAAGGGGTGTCGGTCCACCATCTTCATGCCCGCCCCGTCCGGCTCGACGCCGAAGGCCCAGATGCCGCTCCGCGCCGGCGTGTACCCGTAGTCGCAGAGGAAGAACGCATCGTCGTAGCGTTCGGGCAGCCCGAGCCCCGGGTAGTGGGCGAAGCCCGCAGGACCGTTGCCGATGTAGTCGACCGGCGGAAGGACCCAGGCGGGCTGGGTCGGGTGCTGCTTCTCCCAGAGCCGCTCCGCGACCCAGGGGCCCCGGACGTAGTCGCCGACCAGGGTCTGGTAGGGCATCGCCCATCCCGTCTCCCCGCCCTCGACGAGATAGACGAGCCGGGCGCGATCCCCGCCGTCGCCGTTGTTGTCGCCCGTGAAGAGATTCCCGTGGTCGTCGAAGGCGAGCTCCTGGGGATTCCGCACGCCGGTGGCGAAGACTTCGAGCCCGCTCCCGTCCGGATTCATGCGGAACACGGCGCCGCGACCGGGCCCGAGCGCCGGCTCGAGCACGCGCCCTTCCGCCGTCTCGACGCGGTAGCCGCGGTCCCCCATGGAGAAGTAGAGCTTGCCGTCGGGGCCCCAGACGAGGCCGTGCAGGTCGTGTCCGATCAGCGAGGTCTTCACCCCGAAGCCGGTGTGGACCGTCTCGACGGACTCCGGCGTCCCGTCCGCGTCGCGATCCTCGATCCGGTACACGGAGGGAATCGACGTGACGAAGATCTCGCCTTCCCGGGCCTCGATCCCGGCGACGAGACCGGAGGCCATCTCGTTCCACTCCGCCAGGACGGTCCGCGCGTCCCCCACCCCGTCGCCGTCGAGATCCTCGATCGCGACGACGCGATCCGGAGCGGCGGTGAAGTGGTCGGGGTCCTCGAACTTCCCCGCCTCGAGCCACTTCCGGTAGTAGCGCGTCCGGTCTTCGACCGATCGGGAAGCGAGATCGTCCGTCAGCCAGTACATGTGGCTGCGATTGTCCTCGGCGCCCCGGCTCTGTCGCAGCGTCTCGGCGACGAGCACCCGGCCCCGCTCGTCGATCTCGATCGCGACCGGCGTGCTCTCGAGCAGCCCCTCACCGAACTCGACGGTCTCCATCCCTTCGAGCAGCTCGGGCGGACATCCGAGCACCGAGCACTCGACGAAGGAGAGGAGCCCGCGCCCCACCAGGGGCGCGACGTTCGTGAACTCCTCCTCCGGCATCTGGACGAGCTTGATCAGCAGCGAACCGCCCAGCCAGACGGCCAGCAGCAACGCGACGAGCGAGGCGACCGTCCAGGCCGCGATCCGAAGCCCGCGAGCGAGCACGTCAGTCGGATTCCAGCGGAACGTCGATGTCCGGGATCTCGGGGCGGTAGTAGTCCGGTCGGACGTAGGTCTGCTTCAAGCGGACGGGATTGCGCGCCCGGACGGCGACGTTCACGAGCTCGACCGTCAGCGCGAAGGCCATCGCGAAGTAGATGTACCCCTTCTCGACGTGCTTCCCGAGCCCCTCGAGCATCAGCATCGTCCCGATCAGGATCAGGAAGGACAGCGCGAGGATCTTCATCGTCGGATGGCTCTCGATGAAGCCGCTGATCTTCTCCGCGAACACGAGCATCACGCCGACCGCGATCACGACCGCGGCGATCATGACCAGGATCTCGTCGGCCATGCCGACGGCGGTGATCACCGAGTCGAGCGAGAAGACCATGTCGAGGATCATGATCTGCGCGACGACGCTGGCCATCGAAACGGCGACGGGCTTGGTGCCGAGCTCCATCTCGCCCTCGAGCTTGTCGTGGATCTCCCAGACCGCTTTCCCGACGAGGAAGAGACCTCCGCCGAGCAGGATCAGATCGCGCCCCGAGAAAGGCTGCTCGAAGACCCGGAAGAGCTCGGTCGTCAGGCTCATGACCCAACCGATCGCGACCAGCAGCCCGATCCGCATGAGCATGGCCCCGACCAGCCCGACCCGTCGCGCGAAGGCTTGCCGCTCGACCGGAAGCTTCTGGGTGAGGATCGCGATGAAGACGATGTTGTCGATCCCGAGGACGATCTCGAGTCCCGAGAGCGTCGCGAGGGCGACCGCATTCTCGGCGGTGAACAGTGCCTCCAATTCCCCTGTCCCTTTCCTGCGCGTCCGAGGGCGCGCGCACCGACGAAGGGCGCCGCGCGCACGGGCCCTCCGTCACGTCGACGGCCGTGGACGGCGGCGAAGCCCCACCGCCTTCCTGCGCCTCTCGAGGCGTCCCGGAGGAGTCTACAAGGCCACGAGAACGCGGGAATGCGCCGGATGGGCGAAAAGTTGCAGAAAAAGCGCGGCCCCCCGTCCCCTCCCCTGCCGCACGGCGACCCACCGGGTGGAGCCAATGCGCCCCGCCTGCGTGCGCTTTGCTCATTCGAAGCCGCGAGCCCTCGTTGCCCTCCTGCGCGCCGACGTTCGTTCGTGGCGACACCGTATACTGGCGGCCCCGAAGATCGCCGAACCGAACGCGAGCCAGACATGAACATCGCTTCCGCATCGCTGTCCGACGGATCCCGCGTCCTCCGCCGCGGATTCCTCCTCGCCGCCGCCCTCCTCCTGGTCGGCGCGAGCAGCGGTCTGGCCACGCAGCCGGTCGACGTCGTGTTCGTCCTCGACAACTCCGGCAGCATGAAGGCGAACGATCCCGAGTTCCTGACCCGGCGGGCAGTGAAGGACTTCGTCGATGCCCTCGCCGCCGAAGACGCGCTCGACGGCCGCATCGCGATCGTCCTCTTCGACGACCGCGTCCGCCTCGGCCAACCGCTCACGCCGGCGAGCGACGTCGCGTCGACCCGGCGCCTCGACGCGACCCTCGCGGCGCTCGACTACTCGGGGCAGCGAACCGACAGCCCGGCCGGAATCGAGCGCGCGCTCTACGAGCTCCGCGAACGGGGCCGCGCCGACGCCCGCAGGGCGATCGTGTTCCTGACCGACGGCCGGATCGACACCGGCGACGCGCGCCGGGACGAGGACGTCGCACGCTGGCTCCGGGAAGACCTCGCCGGGGAGAGCGCCGACGGCGACGTCCGCATCTTCGGCATCGCCTTCACCGAGGCTGCCGACTACCAGCTCATGCAGGCTCTCGCCCTGCGAACGAGCGCCAGCTACTACCGCGCCTTCGCGCCCGGCGAGCTCGGGTCCGTCGTCGAGGACGTGCTCTCGAAGCTCGCCGCCGCGCCGGTCTACGAGCGCGCCTTCGTCGATCCACCGCAGACCGCCCCGGCCCCGACCCCGGCGGCCTCTTCTCCCGACGTCGCCGCCGCCCCCTTCCCGCCCGGCGACGAAGACGACGCCGGCCCGGGCCTCCTCGCGTGGATCCCGGCCCTCCTCTTCCTGCTCGGGGCCGGCTACTTCGTCGCTCGCCGCCGACACGCGCCGGACGTCGCGGAGCCCCGGGTCCCCGTCGCGCAGCTCCTCGACCTCGGTGGGCAGCTCGGCGACGCCGGACGCAGTCTCCCGCTCGGCCCGAAGCGCACCACGATCGGGCGCGACCCGAACAACGATCTCGTCCTCGACGACGATACGATCTCGAGCGAGCACGCCGCGATCGAGGTCCGCGACGGCCGCTACTGGCTCGAGGACCTGCGGAGCACGAACGGCACCCGCCTCGCGGATCGGCTTCTCGCGGAGGGCGAGCAGCGTCCACTGAAGGGCGGCGACCACGTCCGCCTCGCCGACGTCGATCTCATGTTCGTGGTCGAGGGCTACGTGCCCGGGGGCGCGACCGTCTACCTGAGCTCCTCGACGACTCCGCCGGCGGACTGGCCGGCGCTCGCCGACGCGCAGGCGCCCGACTCCGCACCGCCGATCGAGCCGTCGGTCTTCGGAGAGGCGCCTCCGGCGGACGCGCCCCGCGTCGCCCCCGCCCCGGAAGTCCCGAGCGGAGAGCGGAGCTTCGCCGAGCAGCGCGAGCGCCTCGACCCTGCGGAGGTCGTGGACCTCGACGAGCGTCTCGGCGAGCCCGCCGCGGGCGAAGTGGCAGACGAAGAGATCGAGGACGCGGCGCCGACGCCGAGCCAGACGGCGGTGGAGCGCGCGGAGGCGGCCCTCGAGGCGATCGAGCCACCGCCGGAGCCCCGGCCCACCGGACGGCCCGCGCTGGCCCTCGTCACCACGCCGCCAATCGCGGAGCCCGAGGAGGCCCTGCCGAGCGCGGAGGCTGGGAAGGCCCTGCCGAGCGAGAGCCCCGAGGAGGCCGCGTCGTTCCCTCCCGAGGAGATCACCGTGCCCGGCGGAGAGGCGAGTCCGGAAGAAGCCGCGACGCCCGACGAGATCACGACGCCGAGCCTCGTCGCGGTGGTCCCCGACGCCGACGCCGAAGCGACGGAGGTCTTCGAGGAGGAGGCGACGACCCCGGAAGGCGAGCCGGTCCCCCCGGTCGACTCGATCGCGACCACGGATGACCCGGACGCGACCGCGGAGGTGAAGGCGCCTTCGGTCGCGCTGGCGGAAGAGCCGACGCTCCCGCCTGTGGAGAACGACACGCCGGAGGCCCCGGACGCCCCGGCGCTCGCCACCTGCCTCGACTACCACCTGGCGCGGGTGTCCGAGATCTCACCGGCGTTCCGACAGTTCGTCGACCGGGCCTTCCCCGAGGATCTGCGGCAGGCGCTTCCGATCACCGCCCTCGAGGTGGTGAACGCCGCGGGCACGTCGGGCCGGGCCGAGCTCCGCCCCTACACGCGGGATCGGGTCCGCTACGTGGTCTGCGGCGTGCCGGGCGCGATGCCCGAGGCACGCGATCGCTTCGTCGAGGACTTCGGCGGCTTCACCCGGGTGCTCACGGAGCAGCTCCAGGACGAGTCGTTCTCCAGAGATCGCTGCGAGATCCTCGCGCTGCTGACCTGCGGCTTCGACGGACAGCCCTGGGTCAGCCTCTCGATCGTGCCCCAGGAGGGGCGGGATCCGCGCATCGACCTCCTGTCCTACGAGTTCCTCACCGACGCCGAGCGTCATGAGATCGAGCCGCAGATCGACCCCGAGATCAGCCAGTCGGGTCTCGCCTGACGCGATTCCCAGTGCAGCCTGCCGCCTAACGCCCGAGCCCGTACTCGCGCGCGACGGCGTGTGCCCGGGGATCTTCCGGGAAGCGGGCCAGGAATGCCTCGGCCGCGCGACGCGCCGCGACGCTCCCTTCCTGGTCACGCAGCAGCGCCACGTGTGCGTGGTGCACGGCAGGGTCGTCGGCCCCCCGCTCGATCGCCGCCTCGAGGATCCGCCGTGCTTCGTCCCCGCGGCCGACACCCGACAGCGCGAGCGCATGTCCGAGCACGAGGCGAGGGTCGTGGGGCGCCGCGGCTGCCGCCAGGCCGAGCTCCTCGACCGCACCGGCCGCGTCGCCGCTCCGATGGCGCGCGAGCCCGAGCGCGTAGCGGGCGAGCGGGTTGTCCGGATCGAGCTGGAGGGCCTGCTCGAGGTGACCGATCGCGCCCCGCTCATCGCCTTCGGCGCGCGCCACGTCGGCGAGGTTCACGTGGGCCGGAACGAAGTAGGGGGCCCGATCGAGTGCCTTCTCGTAGGCTGCGCGGGCGCCCGCGACGTCCCCCAAACGGAGCGCGAGGGTTCCCAGGTTCACCTGGGCCTCCGGCCGGTCCGCATTCGTCTGCTGGGCCGCGCGATACTCTCGAAGTCCCCGCGCGAGCGCGGATCGCATCGCCGGGGGGAGTCCGTCCTGCGGCAGCGCGTTCAGCGCTTCCGCCGCGGCGACCCGGATCGCACGACGCTCGTCGTCGAGCCGTTCCACCAGCGCCCGCCTCTGCTCGGGGAGGGGGCGCCGGCGGATCACGTCGATGGCGCCGAGACGTTCCAGGTCGGAACGCGAGGCGAGGTCGCGCAGCAGGTCCGCCGGCGGCGCGACCGCGCTCTCCTGCGCGTAGCGGGACCACGCGCTCGCGACGACGAAGGGCGTCGCCCGCGGCGAGCGCGCGACCTCCAGCCAGCGCTCGGCGTCCGTCCGGGCCTCGCTGCCGCGATGAAGCGCGTCGGACCAGTGTTCGGCGATCGGACGGTCGCCCCGCCACCGGTCGATCGCGCGCCGTGCCTCGTCCGCCGACTGCCCGGGGTGGCAGGTCGCGCAGGCGTTCGTGCTGCCGAGCGCCTCGTGACGCCGCGGCCGCGGGATCGCGAAGGCGTGATCCCGCCGCGCATCGATCCGCATGTAGGTCCGCTCGGGCATGTGACAGTCGACGCAGTCCGCCGTCGCCGACGGGCCTCCGTGCCCGAAATGCGCGTCTCCCGCGTAGCGATCGGGCGCATGGCAGCCGACGCAGAGGGCCTCCCCTTCCCGTCGCAGGCCGCCGGAGTGCGGATCGTGACAATCGCTGCAACGGACCCCGGCGGCGTGCATGCGACTCTGGAGGAACGAGCCCCAGACGTACACCTCGTCGCGGATTCCGCCGTCGTCGAAGTAGAGGTCGGGCGCGAGTAGTCGCGGGGCGTAGCCGTCGAGGAGCGGGGCCCCGATCTCGGGGGCCGGAACGAGCTCGCCGCGTCTCGCGTGGCACGGTCCACAGACGTCGAGCTCCACGTCGTGTGCCCGGGATTCGATGCGGCGCGCGATCGCCGCGTCCTCGTCGCGCTGCCAGACCTCCGGGCGCCAGGCGTCGAAGGAGACCGGCAGCGGCGGCCCGTCGCCCGCCCCCGCTTCGGCGCCCCGCACGTGCAGGGAGCCCGGGCCGTGACAGGCCTCGCAGGCCACGTCCTCTTCCGCGTAGGTCGTCTCGTAGCGCCCGGTCGCGTCGTCGAACCCCTTTCGCAGAGCCGTCGAGTGGCAGGAGGCGCACTGGACGTTCCAGCGGAAGGCCAGCCCGTCCCAGTGGAGCGGATCGCCCGCCGGGGCCGGCGTCTCCGCGTCCAGGGCGAACCAGTCCGGCGCCCCGTCCCCGACCCGCCCCCAGGCGACGGGCAGGGCCTGGCGTCGCCCGTTCGGTCGCTCCACGAGGACCTGCTGGAGCGGCTCGACCCCGAAGGTCGCCACGACCTCCAGCCGCGACTCCGCCTGTCCGGCCTCCGATCGTCCCACTCGCCAGGCGTCTCCGTCCCGGAAGAAGCGCCAGGTCGTACCGTGCACCTCGAGGGTCCGGCCGTCGAAGCGTCCCTCGATGGACGTCTCGCTCGGCGACTCCATCGCGCGATCGTGATGGGAACCCTGCCAGGCGGCCGTCTCGCTCGGATGGCAGGTCGCGCAGCGCGCGCTGCCTACGAAGGTCGCTTCCTCGACGACCGGCGGGCTCGCGCCCGCCGTCGTGCCCGGCACGGGCCGATCGCGGTCCGCGGAATCACAGCCGGGCAAGAGCAGCGCCGCGATCAGCAGCCCCCCCGCGAACCCGCGTCCCCGCCGCGCGGCCTCGGCGGGATCCCGAGCGGAGGCGGGGCGCCCCGGACGGAGACGGCTCGGAACTCCCCAGGCGATCCGCGGCGCTTTCGGCATCGGCGCACCCTCGCCCACCGTCGCCGCCACCGCAATCGCCCCGCGCAGAATATCCGCCCGGTGGGTAACCCGGAGGCACCGCGCCCCGTACATCACGTCGGACGCCCTCACCCGGGACCCCGCCGACGAAGAGGTGGCATTGCTCGCCCATGCCCCATCGAGCCACACGAACGAAGCCAGTGGAGCGCATCGACTTCGTCGAGGCGCTGGTCGCGGACCTGCGCGCGGTCGTGCCGGCGCCGGACCTGGCCCGGGTGCTGACCGTCTGGGCACTCGTCGGACTCGGCACGACGGCGGCCTGGATCCTCGTCCTCGGCGGCCTTCGCGAGACCGCCCTCGCCGACCTCGCCACCCCGCGCCTCGCCTTGGAGCTGCTCCTCGGCGGGGCCACGCTCGCAGTCCTCGCCCGCGCCGCGCTCGAAGCCGGTGTGCCCGGCGGCCCGTCGCGGCGTCGCCTCCTGGCTCCCGTACTGCTGATGGCCGGTCTCTGGCTCGCCGTCGCGCTCGGCGGCCTCCCGCTCCATGGCCCCGACGCCTCGATGGCGGGGAAGCGCGCGCACTGTTTTCTCGAAGGACTCGCGATCGCGGCGCTACCCGCCGGCGTCGGGCTCCGCATGATCCGACGGCGGAGTCTGCGGGCGGGCCCGCTCGCCGGCGGCCTGATCGGGCTGGCGGCGGGACTGCTCCCAGCCCTCGCGATGCAGCTCGCCTGCCTCTACGACCCGAGCCACGCGCTCCGCTTCCACTTCACGCCGATGCTCGTCGCCGCGGGTGTTTTCGGTCTGCTCGGCGCGCTTCGGTCGGGCGACGACTGAGACTTCGTCTCGCCCGCGGATCGGGACTGGTGCATCCTTCGACCGGGCGCCTTGCGCACGCTCCGGAGGAAACCCCTTGTCCGATCCCCACCTGATCCAGACCGAAGCCGAGCTCCGCGAGCTGATCGGCACCCCGAGCCCGACGACGGAAGCGAAGATCGAGGACCGCCTCGATTCGTTCGGCCGGGACTTCCTCGAGCGCTGCCCCTTCCTCGTGCTCGGCACGGCCGACGAGCACGGCGCACTCGACGCATCGCCTAAGGGCGACGCCCCCGGCTTCGTCCTCGTCGAGGACGACCGGACGATCGTGATCCCGGATCGGCCCGGCAACAAGCTCGTCTTCGGTCACCTGAACGTGCTCCGCAATCCGCGGGTCGGCATCCTGTTCATGATTCCGGGCACACCGGAGACCCTGCGGATCAACGGCCGGGCCGAGCTGACCCGGGACCCGGCGCTCCTCGAGCGACTGGCCGCACGCGGGCGCCCCGCCGTCCTGGGCCTCCGGATCCGCATCGACCAGTGCTTCTTCCACTGCGCGAAGGCCTTCCTGCGCTCGAACCTCTGGCAGCCGGAGAGGTGGGGCGAGCCCCACCGTGTCTCCTTCGGCGAAATCTTCGCGGCGCGAACCGGCTCCGACGACTCGGTCGCCCGCGTGTACGACGAGGCCATCGAGAAGAACTACGCGGAAGAGCTCTGACGCGACCCCGTCGGAACTAACGTCGGTACTTGTCCATGCGTTGGACGACGTTCGTCAGATAGCGACGCGTCTCCGCGTAGGGAAGCTCCCAGACCAGTCGGCGGTAGACGTCCTCGGGAGACAGCGCGTTGATCTCCCGGAAGGCCGCCTTCGGTCGCGTGCGCCCCGTGAAGGCCCGAAAGACGTTGCCCGCCCCCGTGTTGTACGCCGCGATCGCGCAGTAGAGCCGGCTCCTCGGATCGCGGATGCCCGCTAGATAGCGGTTCATCACGATGTCCAGGTAGATCGTGCCGATCCGGATGTTGCGCTCGGCGTCGAAGAGATACGACGGCGACAGCAGCCGCGACCTGCCGTAGAGGACGGCGCTCGCGTCGCGCCCCGCGCTGCGCGGCACGATCTGCATCAGCCCGTAGGCCGGCGCGGGAGAGCGCGCGAGGGGGTTGAAGGCGGACTCGGTCTCGATGATCGCGAAGACGAGCGCGGGGTCGAGCTTGCGAGGGCCCGCATACCGGTCGACCAGGTCGAGCACGCCCCGCGCCCGGGCCGGGAACCTCCGCGGGACGCGCGCCTGCCGAGGCGTCGACTTCGGTCGGGCCTTCTCCGGCTCGGTCGGCGCAGGGGGCGGCACCGCCTCCAGATCGGAGCGCGACGGCCGCGGGATCTCCTGCGGCGCCAGCTCGGGCATCGGGGCGGCGAAGTCGCCCCTTTGGAGACGCTCGAGCTGGGCCAGGACCGTGGCCGGATCGAGCGGGATCTCGACCTGCTGCATCGTCTCCCCCCCGACCTCCCGTTCCCGGGTCTGCGCCCGGGCCACGAGCAGCCCGACGACCGCCTCGAGGGCGTCGGGCTCGACCGTCGTCTCGCCGGTCAGGACGGGCCACAGGATCGGCGTCGACGGGAGCTCGCCCGACGCGAGCGCGTCGTCCGCCTCGAGCGCCACCGCGGCGCGGCGTTCGATTCCCTGGGCGATGGGATCCCGCGCCACGGCCTCGGCGACTCCCTCGACGAGCGCGGCCCGCACCCGCCGTCGCAATCCCTCCGCGTCGATCGCGCCGTCGAGCGACTCGAACACGAGGGCCTCGCGCGCGAAGTCGATCTGGCGCCGCTCCCGGGCGTCCGCGCTGTACTCGACCCAGACGAAGCGCTCGTCGGGCGTGGACGCCCCCCAGTCCGCCGCGCGCTCTTCCTGCACGGCCGCGACCACGTCGACTTCGATGCGGCGCAGATCGGCGGCGGCCTGATCGATCACGCCCCGATCCGCGCGGTCCGGCACCGGGACGGTGGCCTCGCCTGCCCCGGCGCGCTGCGCCTCGAAACGCTCGAGGGCGGCGGCGGCCTCCTCGGCCGACATCGCCTCCTGGGCCGCTGCGGCGGGAGGGATCAGGCTCGCCAGCGATGCCACGAGGAGGCCCCCGACGAGCGCCCGTCCGACGTCGCGCCCGCGCGATCGGCGGCGAACGCCCGAGGTCGCCCTTCCCGCTACGTTCCACCCGTTCACGTCGTTCCCTCCCCCGCTTCGCGCTGGTGCCGAGGATAGGAGGCCGGCGGGGTTGCCGCGTCCCCATGCCTATTTCATCGTGGTGACCCCACGAGGAGTCCCCGATGCCTGCGACCTGCCCCTCCCAGCCCCTCCGTGTCGCCGTGATCGGCGCGGGGCCTTCCGGCCTGACCGCCGGGCGAGAGCTCCTTCGGGCGGGCTTCGAACGCTTCACGATCTTCGACAAGTCGGATGCCGTGGGCGGGACCTGGCATCAGCACTCCTATCCGGGCCTCGCCTGCGACGTCAAGGCCGCGGCGTACACCTTCTCCGACGCACCGAATCCGGAATGGTCCGCGACCTTCGTCCAGCAGAAGGAGATCGAGGCCTACCTCCAGCGCATGGCCCGGGAGTTCGGCCTCGAGCCGCACCTGAAACTCGACACCGAGATCCGCAGCTGCCGCTACCAGCCCGACGGAACCTGGCATCTCGATACCGCCGGCGGCGAGCTGCACGAGTTCGACGTCGTCGTGAACGCGATGGGCAACCAGCACACCCCGCTCTATCCGGACGTACCCGGAATCGGAAGCTTCGAAGGTCCTTCCTGGCACTCGACCGAGTGGAACCACGAGGTCCCGCTCGAGGGCAAGCGCGTCGTCCTGATCGGCTCCGCCGCGGCCGCCGTCCAGATCGTGCCCGAGATCGCCCGGGTCGCCGGGCACCTCACGGTCCTCCAGCGGACGCCGAACTGGATCCTGCCCCGAGGCGCGAAGCCCTACTCGGGCTTGAGCCGGACCCTGCTGGGATTCGCTCCGCTCCGGAATCTCCACCGCTGGATCCATCACAAGGTCATGAACCTCTCGAACGGCGCCTTCATCGTCGGGGACAAGATCCAGGCGCGGGTCGAGAAGATGGGCCTCGACCACATCGAGAAGACGGTGAAGGACGAGGCGCTCCGCGAGCAGGTCACGCCGAAGTCGCACTTCGGCTGCAAGCGCCCGCTGATGTCCGACTTCTACTATCCGGCCCTCCAGCGCGAGAACGTCCGCCTGGTGCCGCACGCTGCGCGCGAGGTCGTCGCCGACGGCATCGTCACGACCGAAGGCGAGAAGCTTGAAGCCGACGTCGTCATCTACTGCACCGGCTACAAGGTCATGGACTTCGAGCGGATCGACGTCGTCGGTGCGGGCGGCGTCTCCCTCGCGAAGCAGATGGAGGAAGCACCCGAGGCCTACGTGGGCAGCGCCGTCCCCGGCTTTCCGAACTACTTCTTCGCCCTCGGGCCGAATGCGCTGATCGCGTCGACGTCGTTCTTCGATGCGGCCGAGATCAACCTGAAGGCGATCGTCCGGCTGCTCGGCGAGAAGCAGGCGGCGGGCGCCCGCGCGATCGACGTCCGCCCCGAAGCGCACGAGCGCTACAACCAGTGGATCGTCGAAGCCCGCGCCGCCTTCTCCTGGGGGCGTGACTCCTGCAACAGCTACTACCGGACACCGACGGGCCACACGCCTTTCCTGTTCCCGGGTGACGTGGCGACCTTCCAACGCCAGCGCGACGAGATGACCCTCGCCGACTTCCAGGTGGTCTGAGGAGCCCATGCCTTCCGAACAGCCGCTCGAATTCCAGCTCTACTGGTCCTTCCGGAGCCCCTACTCCTATCTCGTCCTGCGCCGGCTGATCGCCTTCGTCGAGGAGCACGACGTCGTCTGCGACGTCCGCCCGGTCTACCCGATCGCCGTGCGCACGCCGGAGTTCTTCGACAAGGTGAACCCGCTCTGGCCGCCCTATCTCATGCGGGACACGGCGCGAATCGCCGAGATGGAGGGCATCCCCTACCACTGGCCCCGCCCGGATCCGATCGTCCAGGACTTCGCGAATCGGAAGATCGCCGCCGAACAGCCCCACATCCGCCGCCTCACCCGGCTCGGGATCGCCGCCTGCGAGCGGGGCCGCGGCCTGCCCTTCATCGACCACGTGAGCCGCACGATCTGGGACGGCAGCGTCACCGGCTGGAACGAGGGCGACCACCTCGCGAAGGCCGCGAGCGCCGCGGGGCTCGACCTCGCGGAGCTCGACGCGGCGATCGAAGCCGACCCCGATCGCCACGAGGCCGCCATCGAGGCCAACCAGGACGCGCTCGAGGCCGCGGGGCACTGGGGCGTGCCCACGATGGTCTTCGAGGGCGAGCCCTTCTTCGGCCAGGATCGGCTCGATCTTCTGATCTGGCGGATGGGGCAGCACGGACTCCGTCCGCGCTAGCCCGTCCGTGCCGCCTACGAGAGCGCCACGTCCAGCACGAGGCCGACCAGGAAGAACGCGCCGTAGCGGCGGGTGAACCAGAAGGCGATCCCGACGAAGTAGAGGGGCCAGACGCCTTCCGGGAACGCCTTCGGCGGCCGATCCGGGCGCGGGTACCGGAAGACCTGGAAGACGCGCCCGAGCGAGAACGCCGAGAGCAGCGTCACGAGCATGACCGGGTGGAAGAACCCGGTCCAGACCAGGTAGACGACGACCGGGTACTGCGCGAGCAGGAGGCCGACCGTCACCTTTCGCGAGAGCGACTCGCCGAGGATCACGGGCAGCGTGCGGATCTTCTTCCCCTCGTCGAAGGCGAGCTTGTCCGTGTGCTTCCCGAACAGGACCGCCGTCGGCCCGAGGGCGTAGGCGAGACTCGCGATCGCGACCTCGTTGCTCCAGTCGCCGGTGATCACGAAGTAGCTCCCGCCGACCATGAGCGGGCCCCAGACCAGGAGTACCGCGGGCTCGCCCATGCCGATGTATTTGAGCGGCCAGGTGTAGAAGAGCACGAAGAAGAGGCCGCTGGCGAGGAGCGCGAGGGTGATGTCACCGCGGTCGGAGACGAACACGAGGTAGAAGCCGATCGCGAGGGCGATCCCCCCGGTCACCGAGGCGTAGGTGACCAGCTGGGGAACCGTCAGGAAGCCGTCTTCGACGGTCTGCGGCCCGTACTGGGTCCGGAAGTAGTTGCCCTGGTCGACGCCCTTCCAGTGATCGGTCAGGTCGTTGACGAGGTTGTTCGTCGCGTGCGCCAGGCAGAGCCCGGCGGTCACCAGAACGAAGAGGAAGCCGTCGAAGGCGCCGGCTTTGCAGGCGAGCACCCCGGCGAAGGCGGAGGACGTGAACGTCATCACGATCACCGCGGAGCGCGTCGCGATCAGCCAGCGCGAGACGAGATCGAGCGCGTCCCACTCCTGCTTGTCGATCCGGGGCATCGCGGTCAACGCCCGCCCCCACATCGCTACGTCCGGCATGTCGCTCCTCCTCGGGGCTCGGGCCCGCTCCGCATTCTACGCCTCCCGCCGCGCCGCGCCGCTCGCTAGTCTGCGGCCGACGCCCGGAAGGACCCGCGATGCCCTTCGTCGACTACGCCCCGGAAGAATCCCTGCGCGGCGCCCGCGCCCGCTACTTCGCGTCGAGCGGCCTCGGAGACGGCGGCTACGACGACGCCTGGGTCGTGTTCCGCGCCCGGGGCATCCCCTACGCCGCGTTCCCGAACTCTCCCCAGCGCGTACGCTCCGTCCGACTCCACGACGTCCACCACATCGTCGCGGGCTACGACACGAGCTGGACCGGCGAAGCCGAGATCGCGGCCTGGGAGCTCGCCTCGGGCTGCAAGGATCACTATGCGGCCTGGGTCCTGAACGGCCTGGCGCTCCTGATCGGACTCGTCATCGCGCCCCTCTCCGTCCGGGACGCCTGGCGCCGCGGGCGCGTGACGAAGAACCTCTACGACGGCGAGTGGGAGGAATCGATGCTCGACCGGCGCGTCGGGGAAGTCCGCGCCGAGCTCGACCTCGCCTAGGAGATCGCTTCGCGGGCGCCCTCGCCCGCCGCCGCGATCCGGTCCTGGACGTCCGTCAGCTCCGCGCGGGCCTCTCTCCCGTAGCGCGGCTCGTCGACCCCCTCGTCGCCCGGCAGCATCGGCAGCCGGAATCCCGAGTAGACGACCTTGCGGGGGCGCTCGGTCGGCGGATGGGCGCGATGGAGCGTGTCGCTGCAGTGGACGGTGACGTCCCCGGTCGTCGTCTCGAGCATGCGCGGCGCCATGTCCATGATCGGATCGCGGCCCGGCACCTTCACGTTCGCGCGATGGGACCCCGGCACGACGCCGAGGGCGCCGCTCACGCGATCGGCGCCGGTCACGGAGATCCCGACGGTCAGCGCGTTGCACATCAGTGAGTGGCGGCCCTGCCCGCAGTCCTTGTGCCACGGCAGGTCCGACAGCCCCTTCACGATCCCGAGCGGCTTGACGAGCCCCTCCGCGGATCGGCGATACTCGTGACCGTCCCCGGTCAGCTCGCCCAGCCACTGGTAGCGATCGCCCTCGACGAGCCCGCGCAGGGTCTCGGACTTGTCGTAGAACTCGAGCACGCGGACCGCCTGCGCACGACCGTCGGCGTCTTCGGCCCACCACGAGTCGCCGTCGTCGGGCTTCGCCCGCGCGATGAAGCGATCGATGTCGCGACCGACCGCGTCCATCTCGTCCGGCTCGAAGACGCCCCGCACGTGCAGGAAGCCGGCCTGGCGAAGAAAGTGCGCCATCTCTTCGCGATCGTCGTCGAGGGTGAAGACGCGATCGAGGTCGAGCGGCCGACCGTCGCCGTCGACGAAGGTGACGTCGCCCTGCTCGTAGACCCGGCGGCCATCGAGCAGCGCCCGAAGCCCCATCTCCCACGCCACCCAGTGGTCGAAGGTCCCCGTCGAGACCTTCACGCGCGACGTCATCGCGAGCCCCATCGTCGACTGATAGTCCTGGACCAGATCCGATAGCGCGTCTTCGGAGAGCTCCGCGACCACCCCCGCGTGCTCGAGCCCCGGCTCGACGACGATTTCGCCGTCGGCGGGACGGAGTGTGAACCGCACTTCGTCCACCGCGAATCCCAGCGGCGGCAGCTCCCGGTAGATCGCCCCGCGCGCGGCGAGGGCTCCGTGTGCGGCGAGGGCCTCCGGAAGGACCTCGTCGAGGACCTCCTCGGTCCGGAGCGCGCGGAGCGATTTCATGAGACGGGTTCGGCAATCGACAGACATGGCGCGCGGTCCTCCTCCTGGGGCTTCCGCGATGCTCGGCGACACGGGCCCGTGGAGCCAGCCCTGTCTCGGCCGGGCCATTGACTTGACAATGTAAATTTTACGATGTACACCCTCCACGATGCCCCGATCCGCCCTCTCCCAGGACCAGGTCGACGAGTTCCGCGAGGCCCTCTGCGACGCGGCGACCCGGCTCTTCGCGGAGCACGGCTACGAGGGCCTGACGATGCGGGCGCTCGCCCGGGATCTCGGCTGCAGCCCGATGACGCCCTACCGCTACTTCGAGAACAAGGCGGCGATCTTCGAGACGGTTAGGCTCGCCGCGGCGGATCGCTTCGCCGAGGCGATCGACGGCGCCGTGAAGCGCCACGCGGACCACCGCGACCGGCTCGTCGCGATGGCCCACGCGTACGTCGGGTTCGCCCTCGACGAGCCGCACGCGTATCGGATCATCTTCGAGCTCGACCGGCGCCGGCGTCCCGCGGCGGTGACCGTCGAAGAGACGCGATCCTGGTTCATCATGAAGGCGGCGATCACCGAGGCCCTCGAAGCGGGCGTGCTCGAAGGCGCCCCGAACGTCGTCGCCCACCTGCTCTGGAGCGGCCTCCACGGGATCGTCGCGCTGCACCTGGCCGGGATGCTGAACCTCGGCCTCGAGCTCGAAGCCCTCGTGGACGCCTTCGTCGCCCGCGAGATCCACTCACGCGCCGAGGCGAATCAGGCCTAGGCGAACCGAACCCACGCCCAGCCCGTCACGGGCAGAGGAGAGCGACCCATGAGTGCAAGCCCCGAGACCACCGCCGCGACCTTCGCCGAGGTGCTCCGCCCCAACCCCGTCGAAGCCGATGCCCCCGTCACGCGGATCGAGGGCGAGATCCCGCGCGAGCTGAACGGCACGCTCTACCGGAACGGCCCGAATCAGAACGTTCTCCCGGCCTCCGGCGCGGGCGGACTCCACCTCTTCGACGGCGACGCGCTCGTTCAGGCGATCCGCTTCGAAGACGGCCAGGCCCACCACCTCGGCCGCTACGCCCGGACCGACCGCTTCCTCCGCGACGCGTCCGAGGGCGTCTACGCGAGCGGCGGCCTCAAGGCGCCGGCGGAGCGGCCGGCCGATCCCCCGCTCCCGAACCATTCGCCGAACACGAACATCGTTCCCCATGCCGGCAAGCTGTGGGCGATGGCCGAGAACATGCCGCCCTTCGAGATGGACCCGACGACGCTCGAATCGAAGGGACTGTGGGACTACGACGGCAGGATGCTCGGCATGTCCACGACGGCGCACCCGAAGATCGACGGGAAGACGGGGCAGATGTGGATCCACGGCTACCAGCCGATCGAGCCCTTCATCCAACTCTACTGCGTCGAGCCCGACGGGCGCGTCTCCCTCGCGGAGGCGCACGACGCCCCCTGGGCTTCGATGATGCACGACTTCGCGATCACCGAGAACTACGTGATCTTCCCGGTCGGCGGCGTCGGCTTCGACCTCCAGAAGCTGCTGACGGGGACCTTCCACGACGCGGTCCGCGCGAACGATCGGCCGATGATGTTCGGCATCCGCGAGCGCGCGCCCGGCAGCGAGGTCCGCTGGTTCGAAGCGCCCTCGAGCTCGTACATGTTCCATCCGGGCAACGCGTACGAAGAGGACGGCCGGATCTACATGGACGCCTGCACCTACGAGAACCCGCAGGGCCTGCTCGACTGGCTGAACGTCACGCGGGAGGGGACGAGCGGCGACGGCCTCAAGGCCCACCCCTACGGCTACGAGTTCGACCTCGCGTCCGGCGCCTGCAAGGAGACGAAGTACAGCGAATCGACCGCCGAGTTCCCGCGGATCGACGACCGCCTGGTCGGTCACAAGAACCGCTTCGGCTACGCCTCGACCGCCGAGCCGGCGGAGGGGATGCTCGGGTTCTCCCGCCGCATCACGAAGTACGACCGGACGGGAGCCGCTTCGATCCACCGCGCCGCGGTCGACGGGCAGTGGACCGGCGAGCCGGTCTTCGTGCCGCGGACGGCGACGTCCGAGGAGGACGACGGGTTCGTGCTCTTCCTCGTCCACGATGCGAACCGGGACGAGACCGCCATCGAGATCCTCGACGCGGGCGCCGTCGACGCCGCCCCGCTCGCGCGGCTCTGGCTCGATACCCGGATCCCGCTCTGCTTCCACGGCAACTGGGCGCAGGCGACACGCTAGGCGTGCCCCGCCCCGGCGACCGGCGGGCTACCGCGCCGGTCGCCGGGCGAGCACGATCCAGTGGCGATAGCCGCCGCGCCCAGGACGCCGGGTCTCCACCTCGAAGCCCCGGCGCTGCAGCCGCTGTTCGAAGCCCGCGTCGCGCGCCTCGGCCCAGACGCCGAGGACGCCACCGGGCCGGAGCGCGTCCCAGGTCCGGTCGATCGCGCCCTGCCCGTAGAGCGGATCCTTCCGCGCGTCCGTCTTCGCGTGGGGTCCCTCGAAGAGATCGAGCACGATCGCGTCGTAGGGCGCGTCCCGTCCTCGCCGGACCACGTCGGCGACGTCCTCGCGCACGACCTCGACGCGGGGATCCAGGACCGCCCCGTCCGTCAGCTCCGCGAGCGGCCCGCGACACCATTCCGCGACGATCGGATGGAGCTCCGCGACTTCGACGCGACAGCCGGCGTGGACGGTGTCCAGGATCGCGCGCAGCGTGATCCCCATCCCGAGGCCGCCGACGAGCACCCGCCCTCCGCTCGTCGGCTCGGCGAGCGAGGCACAGGCCTCCCGCCCCAGGACGACCTCCGACTGGTTCTCGCGGCTGTTCATCAGCACGCGTCCGCCGACGAGGATCAGGAAATCCTGCGCGTCGCGTCGGCGCAGCTCGAGCTCCCCGTCCGCGGTCTCCCGGGAATCGAGGGTCACCCACGGCCGGCTCATGCGGCGCCGGCTCCCTGACCCGCGCCCTTCTTCTTGCGCCCCTTCGCGTCGCCGCCGGCCTTCGCCGAACGCTTCGACTCGCGCGCGCGTCGCAGCACTTCCTGCGCGTCGAGATGGTCCTCGCCGGCGCGGGCCAGGTATTCGTCGTAGCCGCCGTTGAAGTCCTGCACACCCTCGGGCGTGATCTCGACGATCCGCGTGGCGAGCTCGTTCACGAACCAGCGGTCATGGGACACGAAGATCACGGTCCCGTCGTAGGCCTTGACCGCGTCGACGAGGGCCTCGATCGCCTCGAGGTCGAGGTGGTTCGTCGGCTCGTCGAGCACGAGGACGTTCGGGTGCGTGACCGCCTGCTTCGCGAAGAGCATCCGCGCCGCCTCGCCCCCGGAGAGCGCCTCGAGCTTCTTCTTGCTCTCCTCCCCGGAGAAGAGCACCGCCGCGAGGGCGCCCTTCACGTAGCCGATGCTCTGATGGGGAATGAATTCGGCGAGCCAATCGTCGAGGCGCTGCCGCGCGGAGCCGATCTGCTCCTTGTGATCCTGGGCCACGTAGCCGGGGTGGGCCTCGTAGCCCCACTCGACCTTGCCGGCGTCGGGCTCGACCTCGCCCATCATGATCTTGAGGAGGGTGGACTTCCCGATCCCGTTCGGGCCGATGACGGCGACGCGCTCGCCCCGCTGGACCACGAGGTCGATCCCGTCGAGGACGAGATTGTCTCCGTAGGACTTGGAGAGCCCGGCGACCTCGATCACCTGCTTGCCACTCGGCCGCTTCTGGCTGAAGGCGAAGGAGGGATAGCGGCGCGAGCTCTCCGGCAGGGACTCGATCTCGATCCGATCGATCGCCTTGAGCTTGCTCTGGGCCTGGCGCGCCTTGGACGCCTTCGCGCGGAAGCGTTCGACGAAGGCCTTGTGGTCGGCGATCTCCGCCTCGCGCTTCTCGATCTCGGCCTCCCGCCGGTCTCGCTCCGACTTCTTCGACTGGACGAAGCGCGCATAGTTCCCCGGGTAGGCCTTCACGGTCTGGTAGTCGACGTCCACGATCGTCGTCGCCACGTTGTCGAGGAAGCGGTGGTCGTGGGAGATCAGGATCGCGACGCCGGCGTAGCTCTCGAGGAACTGCTCGAGCCAGCGGATCGAAAGGATGTCGAGGTGGTTCGTCGGCTCGTCGAGCAGGAGCGCATCGGGCTCCGCCGCGAGGACCTGCGCGAGCAGGACCCGCAGCTTGAACCCGCCGGAGAGGCTCGACAGGGGCTGCGTGTGGACGGAGGTCGGGATCCCGAGGCCCTCGAGGATCTCGCCGGCGCGCGCTTCGAGGCCGTAGCCGTCGTGCTGGACGATGACGTCCTCGAGCTCCGCGTAGCGGTCGCCGTCGAAGTGATGCTCGGCGTTCGCGAGAATCTCCTCCTTCTCGACCATCGCCTTCCAGAGGACCGCGTTGCCCATCATCACGACGTCGACGATCCGCTCGTCCTCGTACTGGAAGTGGTCCTGCTCGAGGACGCCGAGGACGGCCCGCTTCGGGATCGACAGGTCCCCATCGCTCGGGGACTCCTCCCCCGTCAGGATCTTGAGCAGCGTCGACTTCCCGCAGCCGTTCGCCCCGACGATCCCGTAGCGTTCGCCTCGATTGAACTGCATCGAGACGTCTTCGAAGAGGGTGCGATCCCCGTAGTGCTTGGCGAGATTCGAGATCGAGATCATGGGCGGCGGGAGCTTACCCGCCGCGGGCGCCGGGGCAAATCGGCCCTTCCCGACCTAGTGCGGCACGTCTCCGTCGACGGTGACCCGATGCATGATCCGTCGCTCTTCGTAGTCCGGGACCCCGCAGTGTTGGACCGTGCGGTTGTCCCAGAACGCGAGGGCGTTCGGGCTCCACTGGAAGCGGCACTGGAACTCGGGCGCCCGGACGTGGTCGAAGAGGAAGGGCAGGATCAGGTCGTTCTCGCGATCGGTCAGCCCCTTGAGGCGGCTGCCGGTGTTCCGGTTCACGAACAGGGCCTTCCGACCGGTTGTGGGATGCGTGCGAACGACGGGGTGCTCCACGGGGGGCCACGCCGCGCGGAGGGCGTCGTAGTCGGCGCTGCTGATGCCCCGGTCGATGGCGATCCGGAGCTGACTCGAGAGGTCGTGGATCGCCGTCAGGCCCTCGAGGAAGCGCTGCATGTCGGGCGAGAGCGCCTCGAACGCGGCGGCCATGTTCGCGAAGCAGGTGTCGCCGCCGACGGCCGGGAGCCGGACCGCCTTCAGGATCGAGCCCATCGGCGGCCGCTCCATGAACGTCGCGTCGTAGTGCCAGTTGTCGGAGCCCTCGCCCTTCGGCGCGACCTGGTCGAGCAGCATGATGTCCGGATGGTCGGGCTCCTGCCGGGCCATCGCGGGGCAGTACACGTCGCCGAACTGGCGACCGAAGTCGAGCTGCTGCTGCGGCGTGATGTCCTGATCGCGGAAGAAGAGGACCATGTGCTCGAGCAGCGCCGCGTCGATCGCTGCCTTCGCCTCGGCCGAGAGCGGCACCCCGAGATCGATCCCCTCGACCTCCGCGCCGATGACCTTCGTGAGCGGCCGGATCTCGATCGCCTCCATCACGCGCCCTCCTCTGCGCCGGCCAGCCGCGCCCGGACCGGGAACGACTTCAACCCCTCGACGTTGCAGGAGGGGACGCGCTCCGGCCTTCCGTCGGGAACGAATTCGGCGAAGCGCTCCGCCAGCTGCTGGAAGACCAGCCGGAGCTCGAGGCGGGCCAGGTGGCCGCCCATGCAGACGTGCTCCCCGATCCCGAGGGCCAGGTGGGGGTTCGGGTGTCGGTCGATCCGGAACGCGAAGGGATCCTCGAAGACCGACTCGTCGCGGTTCGCGCTGGCGTAGTAGAGCGCGAGGGTCTCCCCCTCCCGGATCTTCGTCCCCGCGAGCTCCACGTCCCGGGTCGCGGTCCGCGCCATCTGCAGGACGGGGGTCGACCAACGAAGGATCTCCTCGCTCGCCCGCCGCGCGCGGCCCGCCGGGTCCTCCCGGAGCGCGCGCCACTGGTCGGGGAAGTCCAGGAACGCCTGCAGCCCGCCGCTGATCGCGTTGCGGGTCGTCTCGTTGCCTGCTGCGATCAGCAACAGGTAGTACGAGACGAGCTCGTGGGCACCGAGGGGCTCGCCCCCGACGCGGGCGCGGGCGAGGACGCTCACGAGATCGTCCCCCGCGCCGTCGCGGCGCTCGTGTCCCAGCGCCCCGAAATACTCGTAGAGCGCCGCCGAGGCCCGGAGCCGGGTTTCGTGCGGCGTCTCACCCTCGAGCTGGTAGGCGGGCTCGGACGGGACCACGACGGCGTTCGTCCAGTCGAAGAGCTTCGGCCAATCCTCCGTGGGAACGTCCATCCACCAGGCGATCACGGCGATCGGGATCGGCGCGGCGACGCGCTCCACGAAGTCGAAGCCGAGCTCGCCCCCCGCCTCGCGAGCCTCCTCGGCGAGCGCGTCGAGGGTTCCTCGGGAGAGCGCGGCGATCCGGGGCTCGAGGGCCTGCAGCGCGCGCGGCGTGAAGCGGCGGGAGAGGACGTCGCGGTAGGCACGATGACGAGGGGGATCCATGTGGATGATCGTCTCGGGCTCGCGCTCGTCGTCACTGGCATAGTCGGCGCCGACGATGATCTGGAAGCGGGGCTGGTTCGAGAAGCATTCCGGATTCCGGGACACCTCCACGATCTCCCGTCGGCGGGAGAGGATCCAGAACGGGTACTCGAAGTCCTCGTAGCGATGGACCGGCGATTCCTTCCGGAGCCGCGTCCAGGTCGCGTGCGGCGGGCCTTCGCGCGCGTAGCGCGCGGGATCCATCATCTCGGGGCCGACGATCGCTTCGTTCATGGGCGTCCTCCCGGAGGTCGGCGAGACGCCTGCGCCGACGTCGACCGAACGTTACTATTCAACATGAAATCGTAACGAACGACAAGAGGCTCATCGTGTCCGCGTCGGCCCGCCCTTCCCTCGCTGTCCCTCCCCCGTCGCCCGACGAACGGCTCCTCGAGGCCGCCATCGCCGTCTTCGGCCTGCGCGGATTCGAGAAGGCCCGCGTGCAGGAGATCGTGGAGCGGGCCGCGGTCTCGAAGCCCCTCTTCTATCGGCGCTACGAGAACAAGGCGGCGATCTTCGAGGCCGCCGTCGACTGGATCTTCGACGACTGGCGCCGCGCGCTCGAGGCGTGCAGCGACTGCGCGGCGGGAGACGAGCCCGAGGCGATCCGGCGCGTCTTCCTCGCCCAGCTCGAATACGCGCGCAGCCGGCCCTTCCTCAACCGACTGCTCAGCCGCGACGCCCAGCTGGTCCTGACGGACCGCGGCGAGACCTGGGACCGGGCCGTCGCGAACCTCCGTCGCTTGCTGGCGGACCTCGTCCGACGGGGGCGCGCGCAGGGAAGTCTGCGAAAGGATCTACCCGCCGCGCACCTGACCGACGTGCTGACCGAGCTCCACCTCTCCTACGCGAATCGCCAGCTCCTCACCGACGCGGCCGTCCCGCCGCGCCTCGCGGCTTCGGTCATCGCCGCCCTGCTCGACGGGATGACGCGCCGCTAGCGATCGGCCGAAGCGCCCGGCTCGCGGTACCGCCCTCGACTCACGACGCCCACGATCCGACGGGTGTTCCGGATGTCGTCGAGCGGATTCGCCTCGAGGAGCACGAGATCGGCGAGCTGCCCCGCCGCGATCCGGCCGAGGGCGTCCTCGATCCCCATGAATCGCGCGGGCGCGCGGACCGACGCAGCGAGCGCTTCTGCGGGATCGAGCCCGGCCTCGACCAGCAGCTCGAGCTCCCGGTGGAGGCTCTCCCCCGGGATCGCCAGCCGGATCGGCGTGTCCGTCCCCGCGCCGATCGGAACGCCGGCGGCGTCCATCCGGCCGACGAGGGAGAGACTCCATTCCGCGAAGCGTTGATCCCGTTCCCCCTCCCCCGCGAGAGCGCGCGCGGTCGCCTCCCAGCGGGCGCGAACTCGGGGCGGGAGCGCCCGGACGGCGCGCGACCAGGCGGGCAGCCGGTCGGGTCGCGCCCGATCGAACGCGTTCAGGCGAAGGGTCGGGACCTGCATCGTCCCCCGGAGCGAGGACAGGACCGCGTCGCATCGCACCGGGTCGTGATTCTCGATCGCCGCCAGGCGCTGGGCATCGTGCAACGACTTCCGGAGCGGATGGCCCCGGGCCCCCGCCCACGCCTCGAGGGCCCGGGAGCGCCCGGCGTGGAGCGTCCGCCAATCACGCGCGCAGGCGAGCTCGATGTTGCGAAGGTGCTCCATCGAGTCCACCCGCGGCCCCGCGACGTCGGCAGTCAGGCTGAGGGGGACGTGGGAGGCGATCGGCAGCCCGTGCTCGCGCGCGGCGGCGACGAGCGCGTCGAAGACCTCGGGCGAGACGAGCTCGTAGATCTTGATGAGATCCGCACCACCTTCCGCGAGCCGCGCGACCTGCTGCGCGGCGGTCGCGGGGTCCGGCACCGACGTTCCGAGGGCGGGCTGGGCCGGATTCGCGCCGTCGTAGACGACGTGTCGACCGTCGAGGAGAGGGCCCGAGAGGAAGACGCGCGGAGCGGGCTCTTCCGACGCGCGCAGGCGCTCGCGTAGAGCGATCAGCGTCTCGAAATGGCCTCCTGTGTCACGCACGCTCGTGATGCCCCAGTCGAGGAAGAGCCCGGGCATCGCTTCGGTCAACGCCTCGTCGTAGAGGAAGTGGACGTGCGCGTCCCAGAGCCCGGGGATCAGGTAGCGGCCCCGACCGTCGACGACGCGTTCCGCCGGCGGGCCCTCTCCGGAGGGCCCGACCCAGACGATCCGCTCCCCGGCGACGACCACGCGCTGGTCGGCGCGCACGAAGGTCACGACGTTCCCGTCGTCCCGGTCGTCGATCTCGACCTCGATCAGCGTGGCGCCCTCGATCGCGAGATCCGCCGGGACCGGACCGGACCGCGGCGCGTCGGCGCAAGCCGAGAGGCCCAGCCCGATCAGGAGGAGCACGCTCCCCCACCGAATCCCGTGCGCCATGCCTCGCCTCCTCCGTCGCTTCTTCGATCGGGACTTCCCCCGAGACATCCCCTCCGGCGGACACCGGATTTTCGCGAGCCTGCGGGAAACCGCGAGCTTATCCCTTCAACCCGCGTCCTCGCTGCCGATCCAGGAAGGGATGACGCACGTCCCCGAACCGTCCAGCACGGCCCGCACCCTGCTCCTGCTCGGCTGCGGCCCGGAACAGATCGAAGCCCTCCGGATCGCGCGAGAGCTCGGCTACCGCACCGTCGCCTTCGACAACGATCCGAACGCCGCGGGGCGCGCCCACGCCGACGCCTTCCGGCGCGTCGATCTCAAGAACCCTTCCGCGCTGCTCGGCCACGCCGAGCTCGTCGCGCCCGACGGCGTCTTCGTCCATGCCGCGGAGCTCGCGGTCGAAGCCGCCACCGTCGCCGAAGCCTTCGATCTGCCCGGCATCCCCATCGAGACAGCGCTCACGGCGACCGCCAAGGAACGACGGATCGCCCGCTTCTCCGAGGCCGGTCTCCGCACGCCGGGCTTCCACGTCCTCGATCGCGAGGCGCCGGTCGGCGCCTGGCAGGAAGCGGCACGAGACCTCGGCTTCCCCTGCGTGCTGAAGCCGACCGACCAGGCCGGTGCGCGCGGGGTCGAGCGGATCGACGACGAATCGGGCGTCGCCGCCTACCACGCTCGCCGCGCGCGGTTCGGCTGTGCGCATTTCGTCTGCGAGCAGCGACTCGAAGGACTCGAGCTGTCGACCGAGAGCGTGCGCGCCGGGGGCAAGATCCGCCATCACGCCCTCGCGCTCCGCCACTACGATACGACCGCGGGCTACGCGCCCGCGTTCATCGAGGACGGGCACTCCCTCCCCTACCGCCTGCCCGACATGCTGCGGACCGAGGTCGAGGCGGTGATCGAACGCGCCTTCGACGTCCTGGGCATCTCCGACGGCGTCCTCAAGGGCGATCTCCTGATCGATGCGGAGGGACGCGTCTTCGTCCTGGAGATGGCCGCCCGCACGAGCGGCGGCCGCTTCGCCGACACGGTCGTGCCGCTCGGCACCGGGGTGAACATCCTCTATCCGCTGATCGAGCTGGCGATGGGCGACGACTTCTCCCGGGACTGGTTCACGCCGACCCGCGAGGTCGGCGTCTCCCAGCGCTTCTTCCTTCACGACGCCCCGGGTCGGGTGCGACGCTGGCCCCTGCTTCGCCAGCTCGTCGCGCGCCCCTGGGTGAGCCACTGGACGATCGACGAGACGCGGTTCGCGTCGGGGATCCTCCCCAGGATCGAGAGCCACCGCGAACGCTTCGGTTACGTCGTGTGTACCGGCGAGACCCGCGAGCAGGCCGACGCGCGGGCGCTCGAGATCACCCGGGACTTCGCCCGTGCGCTCGAGATCGATCCCATGGAGGATCTCGGCGAATGAGCCGCGCACGAGAGATCGTCCTCGTCGGGACCGGCGCCTTCGTCACGCGGGACGCGTGGGGCCCCGGCGTGCTGGCGCGCAGTCTCGCGCAGTGGTGCGGCGACCAGCCGGAGGCGACGTGGACCCTGACCGTGGTCCATCGAACCGCCGCAGGACGCGAGCGCTTCGAGCAGGAATGGAAGGCGATCGAGGCCGAGCTGCCCGCTCTCCCGACCCTGCGATTCCTGTCCACGGACGACGAAGCGCTCTCGCGACGCGTCGCCGAGGCGCGCGCGCTCTTCGTCTGCGTCCCGGACGACGCCCACGCCGCGTACGTCGAGCTGGGCATCGCGGCAGGGACAGCGACCTGGATCGTGAAGCCGCTGACCGGCGAAGGCCGCGCCTCCGCCGCCCTCGTCGAGGCGGCGCGAGTCGCGGACGTCCCCGTCTGGGTCGACTACCACAAGCGCTTCGACGTCTCGAATCGCGCGCTCCGCGACGCCCTCGACCGCGAAGAGCTCGGCGCTCCGCGCCTCGTGAGCGTGCGCTACTCGCAGCCCCGCGACCTGCCCCTCGACGGCTTCGCCTGGGCCGCCGACACCGACGTCTTCACCTACATCGGCTGTCACTACGTGGACCAGCTCTTCTACGTCATGCCCGGACTCGAGATCGACCACGTCGAGGCCCACGGGCTGCGAGGCCCGGTTCACGAGCAGCACGGCGGGCAGGCCTTCGACACGGTGCTCGCGCGGCTCGACGGTCGTTGGCGCGGGCGAACGCTCAGCGCGCAGTTCGAGGTCGGTTGGAGCAATCCGACGGGCAGCCCGACGAAGAGTCTCCAGATCGTCGAGGTCGCCTGCGACCGCGGACGCTACTTCCTGGACCAGGCGCGGCGCGGGAGCGAGCGTTGGAGCGACGCCGGCGTGAACGTGCCGAACCCGTGGTTCTTCTCCCGGATCCACGATCCGCTCACGAACTCGCCGCGCTACCAGGGCTACGGGTACGACTCGGTCCGGCATTTCCTCGACTACACCGGAGCGAGCGCCGAGACGCAGACGGCGATGCGGGCGAACGCTTCGCTTCCGTGGATCGAGGAGGCGGCCCGGGTCGACGCGGTCCTCGATCGCGTGCGCGAGGCGCTCGGACGGCGCTAGAGCGCGATCCAGACCGCTTCGCCGTGCCGACTCGCGCGCTGGAACACGTCCACGAGCCGAACGAGCGTGACCTGGTACTCGCGGTTGTGGACCGCGACCCGGTACTCGGTTGGCGGCGCGCCCTCCTCCCGGGCGACGATGAACTCGTACTGCGCGCCGTAGGTCTGCCGGTCGGCGGCGTAGAGGACGCTGCGGGCGTCCTCGACCAGGGCGGGTCGGAAGAGGACCGGCGCCCCGCCCCCGAGCGTCCCCTCGAGCCCGAGCGCGTTCAGCCGATCGACGATCCCGTGACCGACCATCGCGTGCAGCGAGTTCGCCGAGATCCGGACGCGCTCCTCCAGCTCGAAATCGCCCTGGTCGTCCAGACGCACGAGACCCGCCGCGCCCGTGCGAAAGGGCGGCGGCGGGTCGTCGAAGTCGTCGGAGGCCAGATAGACGCGTTGGGCCGGTTCCTCGGAAGGGACTCGCATGCGTCTCTCGGCCTCGTCGGGAGCGCGTGGGCTCAGGCGGAGGCCTGCGCCTCGAGCTCGGCCAGAGCACCGCGGAACAGGTAGCACTGCGAGTCCCGCGGAATGTCCTCCGGCGGAAGCGGCGTGTTCACCTGCTCGGGGGTCGGACCGTACTGCTTCGCCCGCTCGCGCAGCGCATCCAGATCGAAGCCGTAGAGCTCCGCCGCGTTCTCGCCGAAGATCTTGCGGCGGTCGGACTCGGACACGTCCGAGAAGGTGAGCCGCAGCGACTCGAGGTTGTACGGGAACGTCCCCTCGTAGTGGGGGTAGTCGTTGCCCCAGCAGACCTTGTCGACGCCGACGAGGTCGATGCCCTCGAGCTCTTCCTTGCTCGGGAAGCTGGCTCCGTAGTAGCAGTGCTCCCGGGCGTACTCGCTCGGCAGGCGTTTGAGCCCCCAGTCGTCGTCGTCGTACATCATCTCGCCGATCGCGCCGGCCTTCACGCCCATGTGGATGCGATCGAGCTGGGCGAGCATCTCGGGCGCCCACGAGCAACCCGACTCGGTCAGGATGTACTTGAGCTTCGGGAAGCGCTCGTAGACCCCGCTCATCAGAAGATGGCGGTAGCCGGCGCGGCAGTAGAAGGACACCTCGGAAATCCAGAGGGCGTCCGCGAGCGCGCCCTCGCCGAAGTCCGGTGCGCCCTGCCCCGAGTGCTGGTTGATCACGAGGTCGTGATCCTGGATCGCCGCGAAGACGCGATCCCATGCGCGGTCGTAGAGCGGCGTGAGCCAGTGCGCGTCCGGCGGGATCAGCGGGAGGAGGACGCCACCGCGGAGACCGGCCTTGGCGATCCACTCGATGTCCTTGACGGCCTCGTCGAGGTCGTTCGGCAGGATCACGCCGATCCCGGCGCGGCGGATCGGGTCCTCGGCGCAGAAGTCGGCCAGCCAGCGGTTGTGCGCACGGACGCCCGCGAGGCATCGCTCGTACTCCTCCGGCTTCGGCGGCCCCGCCGTCACGATGCTCTTCCGGTAGAAGGGCGGCACCGTGTTCGGGAACACGACCTCGCCGACCACGCCCTGCCCGTCCTGATCGTTCGTTCGGATGTCGTAATCCCAGTTGCGCTTCTTCTTGGAGCCGTAGTGCTCCTCGCCGGGATTCTTGTAGCCGCCGCGCCATTCGTCGAAGGCGTCGCGGTACTCGGGATCCAGATATTCGCGGTACTGGGCGTGGGATCCGCCGGCGTGCGTATCCGAGGTGATCAGGACGTAGGGATCGTTGGCGTTCGGGCTCGACATGATGATGGGGCTCCCGGCGCGTACCCCCCGGAACGGGTGGGGTCGCGAGTGGGCCGGCACGCGAATTCGCGCGGCGCCGGCACCGTAGCCTGTCGATCGCGCGTGTCGAGATCGCGCTCAGCCCCACGCCCCCAGGGCAGCGAGGGCGCCCCGGAGACGGCAGAGACGGACCGAGGGGCGGCGGCGAACCCCGGGTCGACGCGGTCCGCGGCGGATGTGCGACTCTTCGCCCGCCGACGTCGCCCGCGGCGCCCCATTCGAGGAGAAGCCCGATGATCAAGCTCTACGGCCTGCGCATGAGCAACTACTACAGCCTGACCAAGGCCCTGCTGATCGAGAAGGGACTGGACTTCGAAGAGGTGAAGGCACCGCCGTCCCAGGACGAGGACTCCCTGGCGCGCTCGCCGATGGGCAAGATGCCGTCGATCGAGGTCGATGGCCGGTTTCTCTCCGAGTCCCTGGCGATCTTCCACTATCTGGAGAACCTGGCGCCGGAGCCGGCGCTGCTGCCCGCCGATCCCTTCGACGCCGCCAAGGTCATGGAGCTCTGCTGTCACCTGAAGCTGGACGTCGAGCTGGTGGCGCGGCGCTGTCTCCCGGAGCTCCTCTTCAAGAAGCCGGTCAGCGACGAGACGAAGGATCAGGTTCGCGCGGATCTCGCCAAGGGCGTGAAGGCGGTCGATCGCCTGCTGGTCGCGGCGCCCTTCGCTGCCGGCTCCGAGTTCACGATCGCGGATCTCTACGTCCAGTACTGCTACCCGCTGGCCAACACGCTGGCCACCACCGTCTGCGGCATGAACCTGCTCGAAGACCAGCCGCGGGTGACGGATCTGCTGAAGCGCCTCTCGGAGCGCCCCTCGATCGCGCGCGTGACCGCGGAAGCCGCCGGCTGATCCCACGCGTCTCCCGAACGCGCCCGCCGAAGGGGACGACATGCGACTCTTCCACCGGACGACCTGGGCGCTCGCCCTCCTCTCTCTCTTCGTCGGCCTGCTCGCCGTCGCAGAAAGCGGCGGCGACGCGCGCTGGCTCGCCCCCGCGCCGCGTCTCGACAATGGTCGCTTCGTGAATCCGGTGGGGCCCCTCGGTCACGGGACCCTGGGCGTGCGCGTCCCGTTCATGTTCCGCCGGATCCGCGCCTCCTTCGACGTCCGCGCCGGGGCCCCGGTCCACGAACCGGCGGACGGTGCGTTCTTTCGCGGCCCCACCGACGCCGCGCGCGTCACCTGGATCGGGCACGCGACCGTCCTCGTCGAAATGGACGGCGTCCGGTTCCTGACCGACCCCACCTGGTCGGAGACCGCGAGCCCCGTCTCGTTCGCCGGCCCCCCGCGACTCGCCCCGCCGGGTGTCGCGATGAGCGCGCTGCCGCCGATCGACTTCGTGGTGGTCTCGCACAACCACTACGATCACCTCGACGTCGGCACGCTCGTCGCCCTCGCCGAGCGGGACCCGCTCACGCAGTTCATCGTGCCCCTCGGCAACGGCGACCTCCTCCGCGACGCCGGCATCTCCCGCGTGGTCGAGCTCGACTGGACCGGGACGACCCGGGTCGGCGACGTCGTCGTCCACTGCCTGCCGGTCCAGCACTGGAGCAAGCGCAGCCTCTTCGATGACGACCGGGCCCTCTGGTCCTCCTGGGCGGTCACCGGCCCGACGCGCCGCGTCTACTTCGGCGGCGACACGGGCTACTTCGACGGCTTCCGCGAGATCGGCGAGGCCCTCGGCCCCTTCGACCTCGCCGCGCTCCCGATCGGTGCCTACGCGCCCCGCGAGATGATGGCGCGATCGCACATGAATCCGGAAGAAGCGTGGCAGGCCGCGCTCGACGTCCGCGCGGAGGCCGTCCTCGGCGTCCACTTCGGGACCTTCGACCTCTCCGACGAGGAATCGGACGAGCCCCCGAAGCGGTTCCGCGCGCGGGCGCGAAAGGGCGAGCGCGAGGCCGACGCCTGGGTCCTCGACATCGGCGAGAGCCGGGCGTTCTGACACGCCTGCGGGCCCTCGCGGGAGAACGCGCGGTTCTACCCACCCCCGATCGATGACCTATGCTCCGCCTCCGTTCGCGGGCCGACCGGCCCGCGGGCGTTCCCCTGTCATCGATCCGAACGACTCCGCCCGTGCGATGCGGTGAAGGCGTTCCACACAGGAAGCAACCCATGTCCGACGACGCGAACCTCGAATCCTTCCGAGAAGAAGTGCGAGCCTGGCTCGCCGACCACTTCCCGAGTGCCATCTCCGGCCGCGGCGCCGAGCTGGTCGGCATGGAGAGCGTCGCCCGGGATCCCGATCTCGAGAAGTGGCGCGTCGCCCTCGGCGAGAAGGGCTGGGGCACGCCGACCTGGCCGGCGGAGTACGGCGGAGGCGGGCTCTCGCAGAAGCAGGCCCAGATCATCGACCAGGAGATGCGCAAGATCGGCGCCTTCAACCCCCTCCCGGTGATGGCCGGCATGGGCATCACGATGGTCGGACCGACGATCCTCGAGTACGGAACCGAGAAGCAGAAGCAGAAGCACATCCCGCCGATCTGCCGCGGCGACGTCTTCTGGGCGCTCGGCTACTCCGAGCCCAACGCGGGCTCCGACCTCGCGTCCCTCCAGTGCAGGGCCGAGGACAAGGGCGACCACTGGCTGGTCAACGGCCAGAAGACCTGGACCTCCGGCGCGGACCATGCGCAGTGGATCGGCTGCCTCGTGCGGACCGACTTCGACGCACCGAAGCGCGACGGCATCAGCTTCCTGCTCCTCGACATGGACCAGCCCGGGATCGAGACGCGACCCATCGAGCTGATCGGCGGCTCCTCGCCCTTCTGCGAGACCTTCTTCAACGACGCGAAGGCCGACAAGGACGAGGTCCTCGGTGAGCTGAACGGCGGCTGGACGGTCGGCAAGCGACTGCTCCAGCACGAGAGGCAGAGCCAGACCGGCGCACGCTCCTCGGGCGGCGCCGCGGCCAAGGTCACGCTCCAGGACCTCGCCCTCAAGTACGTCGGCGTCGACGACGACGGCAAGCTCGCGGACCCGGATCTGCGCGCGCGCATCGCCGACCACTTGATGAAAGCGCAGGCCCAGCGGCTCACGACCCAGCGCGTGATCGCGGAAGCGAAGGGCAACCACAAGGTGAGCGCCGCCGCCTCGATCCTGAAGAACGCCGCCTCGTCCGTCTCCCAGGAGAAGGACGAGCTCATGCTCGAGATTCTCGGCCACCAGGGCCTCGGCTGGGAGGGCCACGACTTCCAGGATCACGAGCTCGCCGCGGTCCGCGGTTGGCTCTCGGCGAAGGCGATGTCGATCTACGGCGGCTCCTTCGAGATCCAGAACAACATCATCGCGAAGAACATCCTCGGCCTTCCCGAGACGACCCAGAAGGGCTGAGCGCGCGCTTCGAGCGAGCCTCCCCCACAAGCGAGAGAACGAGACCATGGCGGCACTAACCGAAGAACAGGAACTCCTCAAGGAACAGGCGAAGTCCTGGGCGAACGAAGAAGCGCCCGTCTCGAAGTTCCGTGAAATGCGCGACGCGAAGACCGAAGAGGGCTTCGACCGCGGGACGTGGAAGAGCATCAGCGAGATGGGCTGGGCCGGCATCCTCGTCGCGGAAGAGCACGGCGGCGTGGCGATGGGCCACCTGACTGCCGGCGTCGTCCTCGAAGAGCTCGGTCGACAGCTGACGGCCTCCCCGCTCCTCGCTTCGGGGATCGTCGGCGCCTCGGCGCTGGCCCTCGCCGGGAACGAGGCCCAGCAGGCCGCCTGGCTCCCGCGCATCGCCGAGGGCTCGGCGATCGTGACGCTCGCCGTCGACGAGGGCCCCCGCCACGCGCCGCTCCAGACCCGGCTCTCCGCGAAGGAAGACGGGGACGGATTCGTGCTCGACGGCCGCAAGGTGCACGTCCTCGAGGGGCTCGCCGCGGACGCCTTCGTCGTCGCGGCGCGGACGAGCGGCAGTGCCGGCGACGCCGAGGGCCTGACCCTCTTCCTGGTCGACGGGGACTCGGCGGGCATCGATCGCTCGCGCCTCTCGACCGCGGACAGCCGCGGCTACGCCAACGTGACCTTCACGGGCGTCCGGGTCGGCGCGGACGCCGTCATGGGCGAGATCGGCGACGCCGCCGAGGTGCTCGACCGGATCCTCGACCGGGCGCGCGCGGCGCTCTCCGCGGAGATGCTCGGGACGGCGGCCCAGTCCTTCGACATGACCCTCGACTACCTCAAGAATCGCGTGCAGTTCGGCCAGGTGATCGGCTCCTTCCAGGCCCTCGGCCACCGCGCCGCGACCCTCTTCACCGAGATGGAGATGGCGCGCTCCTGCGTCGAAGCGGCGCTGGCCGCGATCGACGAGGACGCCGACAACACGGCCCTCCTCTGCTCCCTCGCGAAGGCGAAGGCCGGCGACTTCCTGCATCACATGTCGAACGAGCTGATCCAGATCCACGGCGGCATCGGCATGACCGACGGGTTCGACGCCGGGCTCTACCTGAAGCGCGCGCGCGCCGCCGAGGCGACGTACGGCAATCAGGCCTTCCACCGGGATCGCTACGCGTCGCTCCAGGGGCTCTAGACGTTCCACCGAGGAGGTGCCCATGCCCGCCGCGCGACTCGATCCCGGTCAGTACCGCTGGGTCCACATCCACGACGACAGCTCCCCGCTCTACACGGTCGACCACGAGCAGACCGTGCTCGGCTACGACCGGAAGGCGGGCACGTTCGACATGATCCTCCGCTTCAAGGGAAACGGCGGGCACTGTCACCGCCATCGCCACGTCAGCACGACGACCGTGCTGGTACTCGAGGGCGAGCAGCATCTCACGGACCTGCTCCCTGGCGGCGAGGCGCGCCAGAAGGTTCGCCGCGCCGGCGAGCATCACCTGACGCCGGGCGACGTACATCCCCACATGGAGAGAGGCGGTCCCGACGGCGCGCTCATCTTCTACGGCCACCACACCACCGACGGCCGTCTCTACGAACTGCTCGACGACGACCTCAACGTCGTTCATACGGTCACGCTCGACGAGATGATCCAGACGTGGGAGAGCGCCTGATCGCCGGTCCGCTCCGCTAGGGCCGCACCTCGTAGTAGAGATTCGTCGGGTCGTCGAAGTCGTGCATCCGGAAGTGCTCGAAGCCGGCTTCGCGCACCATCCGCTCAGCGACCTCCGGATTGAAGCCGAGGGTTCCGAGGCCGGCGCCGCCCGGCTCGGAGAGGGCCGACGACATGCACGCGGAGACCGAGAAGCCGTAGAACATCGCGAGCATCGGGTGCCCCAGATTGTCCTCGAATCGCGGCTGGCTGCGGATGTCCTTGATGAGCCAGGTTCCGTCCGGCCGGAGCGCGCGGCGGATCGCGGCGATGACCTCGGTCGGCCGGGTCATGTCATGCAGGCAGTCGAAGGTGAGAAGAAAGTCGAAGCGCTCGTCGGCCGGGAGGGACTCGCCGCCCGCGACGTGGAGGTGGACGTTCTCCAGTCCGGCCTCCTCCGCTTTGGCCCGGGTCCGCTCGATCGCGATCGAGGACGGGTCGTAGCCGTGGAACTCCGACGCGGGGAAGGCCTCGGCCATCGCCAGCAGCGCGACCCCGGAGCCACACCCCACGTCCGCCGCCGTCGCCCCTGCCTCGAGCTTCTCGACCACGCCGTCGAGGGCCGGAAGGATCCGCGGGACGAGGGCCTGACGGGTCCACGGACCGAGCATGCGCTCCGTCCGGTGGGCCGCGTTCGGTCCGAGGTCTTCGTAGGAGAGCCCGATGCCCGTCCGGAAGGCGTCGACCAGTCGTTCGGCGATCTCCGGTCCCATGGGCGCGCCGAACGCGCCGGCCGCGAAGACCAGGCTGTCGGCCTCGTTCGCCAGCACGAGCGAGCCCGTCGGCGTGAGCTCGAAGCGATCGGGCGCGTGGTAGTCGAGGAGCCCGGCCGCGGCCTGCCCGCGCAGCCACTCGAGCAGCCAGCGCTCCTGCAGGCCCGTCTTCTCGGCGAGCTCCGGAGCCGACAGCGGTCCGGCGCCGTCCAGCGCGCGGTACAGCCCGAGCTGATCGCCGATGTAGATCATGAGCGATACGACTTCGCCCTTCTTGTAGCCCCAGACGTTCAGCGAGAAGGCCTTGATCTCCTCGGGGGTCGGAGCGCCCTCGACCTGCGTGCTCATGCGCGATCTCCTCGAAAGTGCAGCGGCCACGTTACGTGCACCGGCGCGCGTCCGCAAAGCGGAGGCACGAGAACGGCCGTTCCCCTAGCCTCGACCGCGAGGAGTCGCGAATGAGCCAGATCGACGAGACCCCCGACTGCATCTTCTGCGCGATCATCGCGGGCCGTGCCCGCGCCCACCGCGTCTACGAGGACGAACGGATCCTGATCTTCATGGATCTCTTCCCTGCCCATGCGGGGCACACGCTGATCGTCCCGAAGCGACACGGCGACAACCTCTTCGAGGTCGAAGCGGAGGATCTCGACGCGATCATCCGCGCATCGGTCTCCCTGGGCGACGCGCTGAAGCACGTCTTCGCTCCCGACGGGATCGCCGTCGTCCAGCTGAACGGCGCCGCAGCGGGGCAGACCGTCTTCCACTACCACATGCACCTGATCCCTCGGATGGAGGGCGAGCCCTTCGGCGTCCACGGCAAGAAGCAGGGAGACGCCGCCGAGCTCGCCGATCAAGCGCGCCGCCTGGCCGCCGCCTACTCGCCGGTGCCCTGATCGCGGGGCCGCGGGGTTCTCTCGAAGGCTGCGGCGCGTAGTATCCTCGGGCGCCGACCGGCGAGCGGCCGATGCCCGACGATCGGGACCTCGGCGTCCCCCCTGGCGGTAGTCGCGAAGGAGACATCGGCGAATGCATCGGACCCCGGACCTCTTCGACCTGACCGGCCGCGTCGCCGTCGTGACCGGCGGCAACAAGGGCATCGGCCTCGGCTTCGCGCGAGGGCTTGCCCGCGCGGGCGCCGACGTCGCCATCTGGGCCCGCAACGAGGACGACAACGCGCGCGCCGCCGAAGAGCTCTCCGCGTTCGGCACCCGCGTGATCGGACTCCCGTGCGACCTCGCCGAACCCGAGACCCTGAGCGATGCCTGCCGCAGGACCGTCGAAGCGCTCGGACGGATCGACGCCTGCTTCGCGAACGCCGGCGGCGGCGACGCCTACGACCCGCTGAAGGTGGGCTCGGAGCGATTCGCGCGGACCCTCGACATGAACGTCGACGGGACGTTCTTCACGCTCCAGGAGGTCGCGAAGCACATGAAGGAGCGCGGGGGCGGCGGCAAGCTCGTGACCGTCTCGTCGATCACCGAGCGCTTCGGCGCCGCCAAGATGCCGGGCTACGCCGCCGCGAAGGCCGCGCTCGGCGGGATCGTCCGCTCCCTCGCGATCGAGCTCGCCCGCTACGACATCCAGGTCAACAACCTGCAGCCCGGCTGGATCGAGACCGATGCGACCCGGCCGATGCGCGACGACGACAAGCTGCGCGAGACCGTCGTCCACCGGACGCCCGCGCGGCGCTGGGGCACGACCGCGGACTTCGAGGGGATCGCGGTCTACTTCGCGTCCCGCGCCTCCGACTTCCACACGGGCGACACCGTCTGCATCGACGGGGGCTACTCGATCTTCTGAAGCGAGCGAGAAGACGCCGCCCGGCGCGCCTCCTTCCGCTCGAAGTCCAATCCGAAGCGAGCTCCGCTCCTTCGACGACCGGAGCCCCGAACATGATCGAAGCCGAGATTCCGCTCGAGACGAGCGACGGGACCATGAGCGCGTTCACGACCCGACCCGACGAGGGCGGCCCCTTCCCCGTCGTCTTCTTCTACATGGACGCGCCCGGGAAGCGGGAGGAGCTCCACGACATGGCGCGCCGGATCGCGACGACCGGCTACTACGTCGTCCTGCCGAACCTCTACTACCGCTGGCGAGAGCACTTCGAGCTGGACTTCGAGACCGGCTCGAACCGGGACGAGATGTTCGGGCTGATGCATCAGCTCTCGAACGCGATGGTCGTCGAGGACACGAAGTCGATGCTCGAGCACGTCGCCGCGGCCCCGTTCGCGGACGCGTCCCGGATCGGTTGCGTGGGGTACTGCATGAGCGGACCCTTCTCGCTCGTCGTCGCCGCGGCGTTTCCGGAGCAGGTGAAGTGCGCCGCCTCGATCTACGGGGTCCGCCTGGCCGTCGACGAGGACGACTCCCCCCACCTGGGCTTCGCGAAGGCGAAGGGCGAACTCTACGTCGCAGCGGCCGAGACCGACGAGTACGCGCCGCCGGAGATGATCGAACGCGTCGAGGCGGCTCTCGCCGAATCGGGCGCCCGCAGCCGCGTCGAGTGGTACCCGGGAACCCACCACGGCTTCGCCTTCCCCACACGGCGAGGGACCTTCGACAAGGCCGCCGCAGAGCGCCACTGGGCCCGGCTCCACGCCCTCTTCGACCGCAACCTCCGCGACGGCTAGCGATCCTCGTAGACCGGCGGCCGCTTCTCCAGGAAGGCCGACAGCCCCTCCTGGAAGTCCTTCGTCCGTGAACACATCAGCTGGTTGCGGTTCTCGATCGCCATCGCCGCCTCGAGATTCTGCGCATCGATCGCCATGTTGAGGCCTTCCTTCGTGAGGCGGAGCCCCTGAGGCGTCGTCGCGAGCATCTCCTCGAGGTAGGGCTTCACCGCCGCTTCGAGCTCGTCCTCCGGCACGACCTCGGACACGAGGCCCCGTGCGAGGGCGCGATCCGCGTGGAGGAAGCGCCCGGTGAGCATCAGCTCCGAGGCGAGTGACGTCCCCACCAGACGCGGCAGGAAGTAGCTCGTCCCCATGTCGCAGGCGGAGAGACCGATCTTGATGAAGGCGGCATTCATCCGCGCGTTCTCCGCCGCGATACGGACGTCCGAAGCCAGCACGAAGGCGAAGCCGCCGCCACAGGCGTTGCCCTGGACCAGGCTGATGATCGGTTGGGGACAGCGACGCATCAGCACGTAGACGTCCGCGAGGAAGCCCTGGAAGCCGAAGCCCCGACCGAGCGGCTCCCGGCCCGCGCTGTCCACGGGATTGCCGCCGGATCGGAGGTCGAGCCCGGCGCAGAAGCTCGAGCCGGCGCCACGCAGGACGACGATTCGCGTGGACGTCTTCTCCTGGAGCTCCCAGAAGTAGTCGCGCAGCTCCGTCGCCATCTGCCCGTTGATCGCGTTCAGCGAGCCGGGACGGTTGAGCGTCAGCCAGTCGACGCCTCCGTCGTGGGTGATCTCGATCGTCTCCAGGGTCTCGGTCTCCATCGGGTTCTCCTTGCGTTCGAGCGGGGAAGCTAGCGCGACTGCCGCGCCGCGAAGTCGCGGCCTTCGTCCCGGGATGCGAGACTGGCGCGCCCATGCCCCGCCCCGAACGTTCCCGCGTGTTCGCCTCGCTCTCGGAGCGCAACGTCCGGATCTTCTTCACCGGCCTGGGCCTCTCCAACATCGGAACCTGGGCGCAGACGACGGCGGTCGTCCTCCTCGTCACGCGACTCGGAGGCGAGGGACTGGAGATCGGCCTCGCCGTTGCCGCCCAGTTCCTCCCGGTCCTTCTCCTCGGTCTCCAGGCGGGCTCGATCGCCGACCGCCGCGATCGCCATCGAATGACCCTGCTGACCCAGGTCGGCATGGCGATCCAGGCGTTCGCCCTGGGCCTGCTCGATCTGGCCGGCCTCGCCACGATTCCCCTCGTCTGCGCGATGACCGCCGTCTACGGGACGCTCTCGGCCTTCGACATCCCGGCGCGCCGCGCCTTCGCGACCGAGCTCGTGCCGCCGGAGCGGCTCGCGAACGTCCTGTCGCTCAGCACCTCCGTGATGACCGGCGCGCGGATCTTCGGCCCGTCGATCGCCGCGTTCGTCGCGGCCGAGGTCGGCACGGCCTGGGTGTTCCTGGGCAACGGGGTCTCGTTCCTCGCCATGATCGGAGGTCTCCTCCGGATCGACCGGAGTCGACTCCATCGCGTCCCCGCCCCGACCCGATCGCCGCATCCGATTCGCGAAGGTCTCCGCGCCGTGGGGTCCGATCCTGCCATGCGCGTGCTGCTCGTCGTGTTCTCGCTCGTCGCGACCTTCTCCTTCAACCATCTGGTCTACCTGCCCCTCGTGGTCCGGGACCAGCTCGGAGCGTCGGAGCAGACCTTCGGATGGGTGCTCTCCTGCATGGGCATCGGAAACGTCCTCGGGGCACTCCTGGTCGCGCGCCTCGTCGTCGTGCCCCTGGCCTGGTTCTACGTCCCGACGATCGCCCTGGGGGCCTCCATGAGCGCGATCGCGTTCGCGACGCGAAACGAGATGGTGTTCCTGCTCGCGATCCCGATGGGCATGGCCATGACCGCGCTCATCTCCTCGGCGGGCGTGATCCTCCAGCAGCGATTCGACGCGTCGATGCGCGCGCGACTCATGGCGCTCACCTCGGTGATCCTGATGGGCTCGACGCCGATCGGCGGCCCCGTCACGGGCTGGATCGCAGACGACGCGGGGGTCGTGCCGGCGACGCTCTATGGCGGCGTGATCGCAATCATCGCAGGGGGCCTCGGCCTGCTCTGCGCGCGCGCGGCTCAGAACCGCAGCGCGACGCCGAACGAGGCCCCGCCCGCTTCGCGGGGGACCACGTAGGGCGACCACCGGAACGCCTGACGCGCCCGCTCCGCCTCGAGCTCCCGAAAGCGCCGGTTGTGGAGCTGGGGATGGGCCTACACGTCGATCAGCTCCGCGACCCGGAACGCGAGGAAGACACCTCCGGTGACCAGCCCCACCGCGAGGACGCAGCCCGCCGACTCGCTGAAGACCATCAGGCCGTCGTCGTCATCGTCGTCGTCGTCCTTCGAGGAGCAGGCCGCCGCGCCCCCCGCGAGCGCGACGATCGAGATCGACTCACCGGCGGTGAAGATCCAGCCCGTCTCGCGCCAGCGTTCCTGAGCGGCATGCCCCATCCCGAAGCCGACGACGGTTCCGAGGAGTCCCCCGCCCACGATCTCCCCCGTGTCGTAGGGTCCGCGCTGGAGGATCTCGACGTCGCGGTCGCTCAACCGGGTCGCCGCGTCGGCGGTCTGCGCGATGGCACCGGAAGCCAGACCGAGCAACAGCACGAGGGCGAGCACGGCCGAGGGCACGAGACGAAGACCGGGAATGGACAAGGCGATCTCCCCGTTTCGAGACCCCGTCAGCATACGCCAGACGCGCGTTCCCATGGGAAGTCGAAATGGGACGATCCGAAGCGCGCCGGATCGGCCGTGGCTGCCCCCGTGTTGCGTGGAACCTGCATCGATTGACGCGCGACCGTCGCTGAGTGAGCCTCCCGCCGCGTCCGATTCGCCCCGTACGCCCCGTCTCAATCCCGGAGATCCCATGCTCGATACCAAGATCACGAACGCCCGCATCGTCGACGGCACCGGCGCCCCCGCCTACGACGGCGACATCGGCATCCGAGACGGCAGGATCGTCGCGATCGGCGAAGTCGACGAAGACGCCCGCGAAGTCATCGACGCCCAGGGCGCCCTCGCGACCCCCGGCTGGGTCGACGTCCACACCCACTACGACGGACAGGTCACCTGGGACGATCAGGTCGATCCCTCCGCGTCCCACGGCGTGACGACCATCGTCATGGGCAACTGCGGCGTCGGATTCGCGCCGGTCCGACCCGGCGGCGAGAACGAGCTCATCGAGCTGATGGAAGGCGTCGAGGACATCCCCGGCACGGCGCTCCACGAGGGTATGCCCTGGGGCGCGTGGGAGAGCTTCCCCGACTACATGCGCTTCCTCGACGGTCGCGAGTTCGCCCTCGACGTCGGCGCACAGCTCGCCCACGGCGCGCTTCGCAACTACGTCATGGGACAACGGGGTCGCGACAACGAGGACCCGACCGCCGCGGACCTCGAGGAGATGAGCACCCTCGTCGAAGAAGCGATGCGCGAGGGTGCCGTCGGCTTCTCGACCTCGCGTACGATCGGCCACCGCTCCATCGGCGGCGATCCCGTCCCCGGCACCTTCGCCGAGACCGACGAGCTGATCGCCCTCGCCGAAGCGATGGAGCGCGCGGGCTCCGGCGTCTTCGAGCTGATCCCGGCCGGGACGGTCGGCCTCCTCGAGAGCCTCGGCGGCGAGCACAAGACGCTGCAGGAAGAGCTCGAGATGATCCGGGCGATCGGCAAGGTCGGGCGACCGGTGACCTTCACGACGGTCCAGACCGTCGACTACCCGGACACCTGGCGCGACTACCTCAAGGTCTCCGCCGAGGAGAACGAGCAGGGCTCGAACCTCCGTCCGCAGGTCTCGTCGCGGCCGATCGGCTTCGTGACCGGGCTGCAGACCTATCACATGTTCCAGCGCCGCCCGTCCTACATCGCGATCCAGGACCTGCCCATCGCCGAGCGGGTCGCCGAGATGAAGAAGCCGGAGGTCCGCCAGGCCATCCTCTCCGAGGAGGACGTGAAGCCGACCGATGGCCAGGCGGGCTCGATGGCGAACATGACGACGATGCTCGGCAGGGTCGCGGCCGCGCTCTTCCCGGTCACGATGCCGGCGGACTACGAGCCGGACCCGTCGACGATTTTCGGTGCACGGGCCCAGGCCGAGGGTCGCCCGGTCGAGGAGATCGTCTACGACCACCTGCTCGAGGACGAGGGACGCGCCTTCGCGATCCTGATGGGCGCGAACTATCTCGCGTTCGACCACGAAGCGATCCGCGAGATGCTGACCGATCCGAATACGGTCACCGGCCTCTCCGACGCGGGTGCCCACGTGAACCTGATCTTCGACGGCGTCGCGCCGACCTACCAGCTGATCCACTGGGTGCGCGACCGAAAGCGCGGCGAGAAGCTGCCGATCGAGTGGATCGTCCAGAAGCAGACGAAAACCAACGCCGACCTCTACGGATTCACCGACCGCGGCTCCCTCGAGATCGGAAAGCGTGCGGACCTCAACCTGATCGACCTCGACCACCTCGCCCTCGGCGAGCTCGAGGTCCACACCGACCTGCCCGCCGGCGGCCAGCGCATCCTCCAGAAGGCGCACGGCTACCTCGCGACGTTCGTGAACGGGGTCAAGACCCGCGAGAACGATCGCGACACGGGAGCGCGCCCCGGGCGCCTGGTCCGACCGACCGCCGTCGCTCGCGCGTAGCGACGACACGACGCCCGACGCGTACGCGGATCGTTTCAGTTCGAAACGAGGCCCGCGCTCGCTCGATTCCCGCTCCAGCCGCGGATCGGCCCTGCCGATTCCGCCTGGAACGGAATCCAAGCCCGTCCCCGCCTTCCCGGCGAGGGGACGGGACCGAGCCGCTCGTCGGGACGCCCCGACGACGTCGACGAGAGCGTTGCCCCATGCCCGAGATCCACGTCCCCGAGCCCCTCGAGATGGGCCTCCAGGTCGGCCAGCTGGTCGGCCGGACGGTCCGCGTGAGCGAAGTCGCGGGTCGGAACAGGTTCGACGAGGACTGTCACGTCGCCTACTACGTGACCCGCGAGGACGCCCTCGCAGCCTTCTGCGTCGTCGACCTCCCTCTCTCGGGCTACCTCGGAGGCGCCCTCGCCATGATTCCCGCACCGACGATCCGGGAAGTCGTCGATACAGGCGCCCTCGACGAGGACCTGCTCGAGGGATACCACGAGGTGGCCAACATCATGGCTGCCCTCCTCTGCGCCGACGGCGCTCCCCACGTCCGACTGATCGGAATCGACGAGGCGGGCAAGGACTACGAGCCCGCCGTCCTGCGTACCATCCAGGATCCCTGCACCCGGATGGACGTCCAGCTCGAGGTCGAGGAGTACGGCACGGGTCGGCTGACCCTGCTCACCGTGCGTCAGGGATGACCTGGAAGGGACGCTCCCGACGCCGCCGGATCCGATAGACTCGACGGCCGAACGAAGACTCCCTGCGCAGGAACCCTCCCATGACCGAAGTCGACCTCGGCACGCCCTTCCTCGAGGGGCGGATCGACGACCGCATCCTCCACGTCCGTATCGTCCGCCCCGAACGCCGGAATGCGATGACCCTCGACATGTATCGAGGGGTCCGGGACGCGACGATCCTCGCCGACGGCGATCCGGAGATCGACGCGGTCTGTCTCCGGGGAACCGACGGCTGGTTCTGCGCCGGAGGCGACATGTCCGGCAACCAGGAGGACAGCGCGGCCCTGACCGAGCGAGACCCGACCGTGAACTTCCCCTTCCGGCACATGGAGCTCTGCCGGAAGATCGTCGTCGCGGCGGTCGACGGCGCTTGCCACGCCGGCGGCCTGAACCTGCTCATGCACAGCGACGTCTCGCTCGCGAACGAGTCCGCCGTCTTCCGAGGGCCCGAGCTGCTGCGCGGAATCCCCGATCCCTACATGAGCGCGCGCCTCGCGGACTTCGTCGGGCTCGGCAAGGCGAAGTACATGATGTTCACGGCGGCCCTCGTCTCCGCCCGCGAGGCGGAGTCCATGGGCCTGCTCGGCAAGGTCGTCCCCGACGACGCGTTCGACGCCGCGCTCGAGGAGCTGCTCGAACAGATCCGGCTGACGGCGCCGCAGGCGCGGTCGATGATCAAGGCCGACCTGAACGATCCGCTCCGCCGTCACGACCACAACATGTTCAAGCGCTCCATGATGAATCCGGAGATGGTCGAGGGGATGCGCGCGTTCATCGAGAAGCGGAAGCCGGACTGGCCCCGGGGCTGACGCCTCCGCCGGCTACGCGCGCTGGCCGCTCGCCGAGAGACACTCCCCGGTCAGGTAGCTCGCTCCGTCGGAGGCGAGGAAGACGACGACGTCCGCGATCTCCCGCGGCTCCGCCGCCCGGCCCTGGGGCTGGAGCGCCGCCATCGCCCGGAGGTGCTCGGCGGGCGCGGCCTTCTCGAGAAAGGCGTGCATCGCGAGGGTCGGCATGACCGCGTTCACCCGGACGCCCCGCTCCGCCGCTTCCATCGCCGCGCATCGCGTGAGGGCGTGGACGCCGGCCTTCGCTGCCGCGTACGCGGACTGGCCCTTCTCCGCGCGATGGCCCGTCACGCTTCCGACGTTCACGATCGCGCCGCCGGCCGAGAGACGGGGCAACGCCGCGCGGACGCAACGGAAGCAGCCCGTCAGCGAGACGTCGATCACCCGGAGCCAGTCCTCGTCGCGCATGTCGACGAGGTCGCTCGTGAAGCCCAGTCCCGCGTTGTGGACCGCCACGTCGATCCCCCCGAGCCGCGCCTCGCTCTCGCGGTACAGCGCCTCGACCTCCTCGGTGCTCGTCACGTCGCAGGCGACGCCCTCGACCTCGCCGCCCTCGGCGCACAGCCGATCGACTGCCTCGCCCAGACGACGTTCGTGCCGGTCCGAGATCACGAGCTTCGCGCCCTCCTCGACGAAGCGCTGCGCGATGGCGAATCCGATCCCGGTCCCGGCGGCCGCCGTGATCACGGCGCGTCGTCCCTTCAACAGGTCGCGTCCCATCGCCCCAATCTCACTCGCGACGGCGGAATGTCAAGCGCGAGGCCGGATCGCGCGCCATGATCCCGGAGACGACAGGTGAGGAGACCCACGACGTGAACGACATCGCGATCGACGACGAGATGTACGACATCGACGCCGTCGCCGACGGAGCCTGGGTTCCCGGGCCCTACGGCGCCGGCGACCAGCTCGGCACCTACAACGAAGTGACGCCGGAGAAGCGCGCCGCCGCCTGGTCGATCCTCGCGGGCGCCACGCGGCATCAGACGATCAATCTCGGGGATGTCCTCTGGAACGGCTATCCGGGCTTCGGAGACCGGGACTACCAGCAGCAGCTCGTGATCGCGGGCTACGCGCCGCCCGAAGGCTACGGGGGGATCTCGAAGGGCACGGAGCCGATGGGCGCGACCCGGCTGAGCTTCCACGAGGAGCGCGTCCAGACCACCTACAACATCGCCAGCAAGGTGAACGGACTCCTCCACTGCGGCGTGGGCGACCTCTTCTACAACGGCTTCCGGGGTCGCGACATCGCCCGGGATCACGGCACGAGCGACCTCGACGTCGTCAGCTGGGGAGATCCGCTCGTGACGCGCGGCTTCCTGATCGACGTCGTGGCCCTCAAGACGGAACAGGGGGACGGCGTCGACGAGATCGCCGGCCGTCCCTTCCTCGCCGACAACTATCGCGTGACGCTCGAAGACCTCGAGGAGGCCTGCGCGCGTCAGGGGCTCCCCGACTTCGAGCCGGGCGACGCGATCCTGCTCCGAACCGGGTGGAACAATCTCGTTCGCCGCGATCCGGAGAAGTTCCTGTCGGGCTCGCCGGGCCCGTGGCTGCGGGAGACGCGCTGGCTGGCGAGCCATCGCCCCGCTCTGCTCGGCATCGACTCCTGGGTCTGGGGGACCGTCGACCCCGAGGCGACGAAGGGCTTCTACAATGCCTGCCACCAGGAGCTCAACATGCGCTTCGGCATCCGATTCGGCGAGGGCTTCCAGCTCGAGGAGCTCGCCGATGCCGGCGTCGACCGCTTCGTCCTGACGCACACGCCCCTGCGCGCCGAGGGCGCGACCTCTTCTTCCGTTCCGGCGCTCGCGATCGCGGCGCTCCAGGATTGACCTTCGAAAGGAACCCCACCCCATGTCCGATCCCGATCTCTCCGCTCGCAACAAGGCCACCGTCCTGCGGATGTGGAAGGCACTCAGCGAGTTCGACTTCGAGACCCTGAAGAGCTGCCTCCACCCCGACGTCCACTACGAGGACGTCCCGACGGAGGACGCCGGCGCGAATGGTCCGGAGAACGTCGTCGCCCGGCTCTCGGTCGCCTGGGACCACATCGACCGCCAGATCCAGACGACCCACCGGATCGCGGCGGAGGACGACGTCGTCTTCCTCGATCATACGGAGGAGTGGATCTTCAAGACCGGTGAGTCCGTCCGTCACCGCTTCGCGACGATGCACGAGCTCCAGGACGGCAAGATCATCAAGTGGAGCGACTTCTGGGACGTGAACAACTTCGTGGGCCAGTTCCCGGAGTCGTTCCTCAAGATCATGGCGGAGAGCCAGGGCGCCGACTTCACGAGCTGACGCCCCGGGAGCGGGGTCCGGGCGACGCGAGTCGGGCCCTAGAGACGCGCGCCAATCGAGAGCGCGCCGAAGGCCTGGGTCGTCCGCTGCGTCTCGAACTCGCGACTGCGGACGACGGCGGAGAACGCCAGCTGGTAGCGTCCGTAGAACAGGACGAGACCGCCCTGCCCCTCGGCGACCAGGACGCGCCGATCGACGCTCTGGCTCCGACGGGTCGTGTTCCCGTCGAGGAAGATGTTCTGGGCGACGGCGCGCCCCGCCCCGCCAACGAAGAAGTAGCCGCCGAACCGGTCGCGCAGGGTCCGGGGCCCCGCGCCGGCGAGGCTCGGTCCGATGCGAACGGGACCGAAATCGCCTTCGAGCCCCGTCCCGAGCCGGAACATCGCCCCGACCGCCGCCTGCGTGAGCACGTTGCCCGCCGAGAGCGAGACCGAGGGCAGAACGTCGGCGCCGATCCGCCCGGCCCGGAAAGGCGCGTCCAGCCGCCAGACCCGGTCCCAGGTGACCACGACGCCGGGCTCGTTCTTCAGCTGGTTGTTCCAGCCGCGGGGCTCCGTCGTGTCGACGAGCTCGTGAACCTTCTTCTGGGCCCACTCTCCCTGCGCGGCCGGCCCGACGATGCCGACCTGGAGCGACAACGCATCCAGGTGCCGGCCTCGTTCCGCGACCAGGGAAGCGCCGAGGTAGAGCCAGCCGGCATAGGGATGCTGATCCGGCAGCGGCGTAGCGACGCTGATGTCCTCGGGCGTGAACAGGCTGTGCCCGAGCGAGACGCCGAAGCGGGTGACGTCGGGCGGCGCGCCGATCGAGAGCGCCCGGGCGACACGGCTGGGGAGTGTCTCCTCCGACTGCGCGCCGGAGAGATAGCTGAGCAGGAGGCCGTTCGTGTAGTTGCGATCGGTGCCGACGAAGACGTCGTTCTCGAAGACGAACGAGATCGAGCCGCGATCGGGGGGCGCCGCGCTCGCCGGCGGTCCGAGGAGCGCGAGTCCGTGGAGCAGGAAGGCCGCCGGGATCCAGCGCAGCCGCCGCAACGTGCTCATCAGTGCGCTCCCTGGTCGTGCAGCGCCCCCGGATCGAAGGCCGACGAGCTTGGGTCCAGCCCGGACCGGCCGACGCGCGGCGAGCGTACCGATGGGCGCCCCCGCCTGCCATCGAAGGCGGGCGAGCGTTTCGGGGCGCGCTCGATAGAATCCGGCCGCGCCCATCCACTCCACGAGGAACGCCTTGCTCGGACCCGGACTGATCGAAGACGAAGAACAGGCGGTGGAAGGTCCCGCCGGCCCGATTCCGCTCCGACCGGCCCGGTCGATCCGGCGCACGGCGACGATGGACATGCTCTGGCCGGAAGGGCCCGGCGGCCCGCTCCAGCTCCGCGGGCGCGCCCGGGACGCCTTCACGGACGATCCGAGCGCCCCGCCCGCGATCGTCCGTGACGCCGCCATGGACGCCACCCTGCGCGAGCGCGTCATCGACAGGATCGAAACGACGCCCGCGTTCGAGGGCATCCCGAATCTCGTCGGTCAACGCGGCGGGGGTCATCTCCGCGGCGCCCTCGCGACACTCGTTCCGGAAGTCCGCACCTCCGGCTCTCCGCTCTACCTGCTCCTCGACGACATCTCCGGCACGAGCCTGATCGGCGGCGTGGCGTTCGTTCGTCAGGCGCCCTATCGCGAGCTCGCCGAGAAGAGCGGCGAGCGGCGGGGCCCCCGGCCCGAAGACATGGAAGGCGTCTGCATCGGCTTCGCCCCCGGCTCGAGCGCGCTCACCGAGGTCGTCGATCATCTCGGCCCGCCCCGCATGCGTCCGATCGGCGATCTCGCCCATCCCGACGACCCCCACGGCTGGCACGACCTCCCGGAGATGCCCGCGATCGGAACCCGCCGCGCCCGCTTCATCGACGTCCGGCTCGACGGGGATCGGATCGAAATCTCCGCAGGCTTCCAGGACTCCACCGGCGACCCGGATCACGGCCGCGTCGGCATCCACGAGTACCGGCTCCGCGCGACCGCCGACCGCCGACCGCACGACGGGTCGCCTCGATGGCCTCGAGTCGACGCCCCACATCCTGCCCTTCCGGGAGTGCCCGTCGGCAGTACAGGCCTCCCTCGCCGTCCTCGACGCGCCCCTCGCCGATCTCCGAAATGTCGTCCTCGAGCGCCTCGCGAAGACCCGGGGCTGCACCCATCTGAACGACGCCCTCCGCTCGCTCGCCGAGGTACCGGTCCTGATCGAAGCGCTCGAAGGACGCCCCTAGGTCGCCCGCTCCCGACGTCGACCGCGAGTCTCGCACGCGATCCCGGGCGTCCCCTACCTTCGCGGACGAACCGAAAACCCGGGAGCCGACATGAGCAGCGACACCGAAAGCGGGCCCGACGTCCTCTACGAAGTCAGCGAACGCATCGCGACGATCACCTTCAGCCGCCCCGAGCGGCAGAACACGATCTCGGGGCCCATGCTCGACGCGCTGACCGCGCGGCTCGTCGAAGCCGACGAGGATCCGGAGGTTCGGGCCGTGATCGTCACGGGCAGCGGCCGGTTCTTCTGTGCGGGACTCGACCTTCGCACGGGGCTCGGCGGCGGCGACGGCGTCACCACCGACCTCGACCTGCGCAACACCCCTCCGACGGTCCTCCACGCCATGGACACGCCGACGATCGCCGCCCTCAACGGCTCGGCGGCGGGCTACGGCATGGACCTCGCGCTCGGCTGCGACCTCCGCGTGATGGCCCGCTCCGCCAAGCTCGCCGCGGCCTTCACCGCCCGCGGCATCGTCCCCGAGTCCGGCGGCACCTGGATCCTGCCGCGTCTGATCGGCTGGGCGAAGGCCAGCGAGCTGATCTTCACGGGCCGGACGCTCACCGCGGAGCAGTGCCTCGAAGAAGGGCTCTGCAACCACGTCGTCGACGACGAGGACTGCCTCAAGACCGCCCGGGAGCTCGCCCTCGAGATCGCCAGCCGCGCGCCGCTCGCCGTACAGGCCTCCAAGCGGATGATGCGCATGGGGCTGAACGAGACCTTCCCCGACCACGTCCACCACGTCTTCCTCCAGCTGCTGCCGCTCATGCGCACGAAGGACTTCAAGGAGGGGATGAAGGCCTTCATGGAGAAGCGCCCCGCGGAGTTCCAGGGCAAGTAGCCATGCGCTTCGCTCGGAAGTCCGCGTGGCCGCCGCGCGCTCTGGCCGCCGCGATGCTCGTGCTCGTGGTCGGGCTCGCCGCCTGCGCGTCGGACGAGCCGGAGGGCGCCGCGCCGCCCGACCCCCTCTTCCGCGTCGAACGTCTCGGGCCGATCCTCACCCCCGAGTCCCATCCCGCGGCGGGGGAGAACATCCAGGGCCCGTCCCTCGTGCGCGTCCCCGACTGGGCCGAAGGCGCGCTCGGTCGCTACTACCTCTACTTCGCGGATCACAAAGGCGACACGATCCGCCTCGCCTACGCCGATGCGCTGACGGGCCCCTGGCGGCTGCACTCCCCCGGCGCCCTCGCGATCGAGGACTCCCACTTCGCCGCCGAGCCGCCGGAGGTCGGCTGGCTCGAGCTGCAGGCGGTGCGCCTCCTCGCGTGGTTTCAGGGCGTCCAGGTCACGTACTCGTTGGAGCGCGAGCTGACGACGCCCCACATCGCTTCGCCCGACGTGCACGTCGATCACGCGAACCGGCGCTTCGTGATGTACTTCCACGGCCTCGACGACTTCGCATGGCAGTCGACGCGGGCCGCCGTCTCGGCGAACGGGATCGACTTCGAGGCCCGTCCCGAGATCCTCGGTCGGACCTATCTCCGCGCGTTCGAGCACGACGGCGCGACCTACGCCCTCGCGATGCCGGGGCAGCTCTATCGCGCCGCGGATCCCCTCTCCGGGTTCGAAGAGGGACCGCGGCTCTTCGAGCCCGACATGCGACACGCCGCCCTGCTCAGGCGCGGGGATCGGCTGCACGTCTTCTGGAGCCGGGTGGGCGACGCGCCTGAGGTCATCCTCCGCTCGACGATCGACCTGTCGGATCCCTGGGAGACGTGGGAGAACGCCGGAGAATTCGAGGTCCTCCGCCCCGAGTTCGACTGGGAAGGCGCCGATGCCCCGGTCGAGCCCTCGATCCGCAGCGTCGCCGAGGGCCACGTGAACCAGCTCCGCGACCCGGCGATCTTCGAGGAGGGCGGACGTGTCTGGCTCCTCTACGCGATCGCCGGCGAGAGCGGGATCGCCCTCGCCGAGCTGCTCCTTCGGGAAGGCGAAAGCGACTAGCACGCCGCCTCCGTGCGTCAGGGCGTCCCGCGCCGCCGCCGACCGGGTCATCCGCCCCCCGGCGACGAAGCCGCGGCCAGGGATTACGCTGGAGGGGATTTCCAGGAGGCACTCCGATGCAACGCCCGCTCCCGATCGTCCTTCTTGCCCTCGCCCTCGCCTTTCTGTCCTCCGCGGTCGCAACCGCCGCCGAGATGCAGTGCCGCGATCACGATCCCCAGCGGAACGTGTATTGGGGAGACCTGCACGTCCATACCGCCATCTCGATGGACGCGAACGTCTTCGGTACCCGTCTGCGTCCGGCGGACGCCTACCGCTTCGCGCGGGGCGAGGAAGTCGCGCTCGGCCTCCACGCCGACCGGCCGGTCCGGATCGAGCGCCCGCTGGACTTCGCGGCGGTGACCGACCACGCTTCGAACATGGGCGGCGTCTCGCTCTGCCAGACGCCCGGCTCCCCTGCCTACGACTCGCCCCCCTGCGTCGACTATCGCGAGCCGCTCGAGATCGCCGGCAGTGCGCTCACGGACGTCGTGAAGCGCATGCGCGCGAAGGTCTCGCGCGGCCTCGACACGCCGGCGGTCTGCGGCGAGGACGGCGCCCTCTGCGTCGCCGGTGCCCGTACGGCCTGGCAGGAGACCCGTCAGGCCGCGGCCGACGCGAACGGCGACGCGCCCTCTTGCGAGTTCACGAGCTTCGTCGCCTACGAATACACGGCGACGCCCAACATGACGAAGATCCACCGCAACGTGATCTTCCGGAACGAGACGGTCCCCGATCTACCGATCAGCTTCGACGCCCAGCCGAGCGCGATCGGGCTCTGGCGCGATCTCGAGGCGCAATGCACGAAGGCGGGCACCGGCTGCGACGTCCTCGCGATCCCCCACAACCCGAACCTCTCGAACGGGCACATGTTCGGCCTCGAGTACGAGGGGATCGAGGACCCGAAGGAGCAGGCCGAGGTCGCGCGGCTGCGGGCCGCGATGGAGCCGATCGTCGAGATGAGCCAGATGAAGGGCGACTCCGAGTGCCGCAACGGCATGTGGGACGTCCTCGGCGCCACGGACGAGCTCTGCGAGTTCGAGAAGATGCGGCCGCCGTCGACGCCGGACTGCGAGGACGGCACCGGCGAAGGCGCGTTGGCCGGTCAGGGTTGCGTCTCGCGCCGGGACTTCGTCCGCTACGCCCTCGTGGAGGGACTGAGGGAAGAGGAACGCCTCGGCGTCAATCCCTTCAAGTTCGGCTTCATCGCGGCCACCGACGGACACGATGCCGTGCCGGGGCCCGTCGAGGAGTGGCGCCAGGACCTCGTCCTCGCCACGGCGAGCCCGCGCCGCGGACGGGGTCTCGGCGGACTCGCCGGCGTGTGGGCCGAGGAGAACAGCCGCGAGGCGCTCTTCGAAGCCATGCGACGCCGCGAGACCTACGGCACGAGCGGTCCCCGGATCAGCGTTCGTTTCTTCGGCGGCTTCGACCTCGAAGCCGATCTCTGCGGGGATCCGGAGCTCGTCTCGAAGGGCTATGCGTCCGGCGTTCCCATGGGCGGCGAGCTGGGCAGCGCGCCGCGCCGCTGGCTCAGCCGCAAGGGTGAAGCCCCGCGCTTCGTCGTGAGCGCCCTCGCCGACCCCGGAACCGAGGCCCATCCGGGCGGGCACCTCCAGCGGATCCAGATCATCAAGGGCTGGGCCGACGACGAAGGCTGCATCCATCAGCAGGTCGTCGACGTCGCCGGCGGCGACAACGAGGCGGACGTCGATCTCGCGAGCTGCACGCCCCGAGGCGCGGGCGCCCGGGCCCTCTGCGGCGAGTGGACCGACCCCGACTTCGATCCGGACCGGGCGGCCGTCTACTATGCCCGCGTCGTCGAGAACCCGAGCTGCCGCCAGAGCGGATGGGCGTGCGTCGAGGGGCCGGATCGGCCGGCGTGGTGCGATGCGCCGACGACGGACAAGGTGATCCAGGAGCGCGCCTGGACCTCGCCGATCTGGGTCGACGGGCGGCGTTAGGCGGATCGGCCGCGCGTCAGCTCGCCCGATCTTCGGCAGAGGACCATCGTTCGAAGGCGGCCCCGGCAGTCGGCCGCCACCAGATCGTCTCTCCGGCCCGCCCGACCCCGAGGCCCTGCTCGCGGAGGGTCTGCTTCCGTACGCGATGCCCCGCCGTCAGCGGAATCGCCTCGACGAAACGCAGGTATCGCGGGACCTGCGCGGTCCGGAAGACCCGATCGACCACGCGGTCGACCTCGGCGGGCGTGAGCGCCTCTCCCGGACGCAGCTCGATCGCGACCACGACTTCCTCGAACGCGTCGTCGCCTTCCGAGAAGCCGTAGGCCGCCGCGAGGTCGATCGCCGGCAGGCGCTCACAGAGGAGGTCCTCGATCTCCCGGGTCGCGACGCGGCCGCCGCGCGTGCGCACGACGTCGGCGCGCCGGTCCACCAGCCAGTGGTCGCCGTCCCGGTCGACGCGCACGAGGTCTCGCGAGTCGAGCCAGGCGTCGTTGGGCGCGAAGACGCTCCGGATCGGCCGGAGATCGAGCTCTCCGCGCTCGGGCTCGACGCGCTCGAGCAGGATGCCGACCCGCCCGCTCCGACACTCGGCGGCCAGCCCGGAGTCGTCGACTTCGATCCGGTCGTTCTCGGCGTCCCAGGGTGCGACGGCCACCTCGCCCGCCCCCGGAAGGGGGCGGCCGATCGAACCGATCTTCTTGCCGGTCAGATTGACGAGCACCGCGTTGCCTTCCGACGGCGCGAAGAACTCGACGACGCCGATCGACGGGAAGCGCTCGGCGACCCGCTGCCAGAGGGATCTCGGCATGCCGCTGCCCGCGACGAGGCGGATCGCGTGATGGCGCTCGTAGGGATCCTCTGGCGCGTTGACGATCGACCGCAGCATCGCCCCCGTATAGAAGGCGACGTTCACGCCGTAGCGGCGGACGTCCCGCCAGAAATCTCCGGGCTCGATCACGGGACCGAACTCGCTCGCCATCGCGAGGCGCGCCCCGCTCGTGAGCGCGCCACCGACGCACACGAGGAGCCCGGTGGGATGATGCATCGGCGTCCGGCAGTAGACCGTGTCCTGCGGCGTGAGCGCGCAGGCGGACGACGTGCCGTAGGCCGAGGTGGCCCAACGCCGATTCGTGACGCGGGTGGGCCGGAGACGCCCGCCCTCGCCCGAGATCAGGATCGCGGCGAGCTCGCCGGCGAGGCCCGGATTCGGCTCGTACCAGTCCGGCAGGGCCACCCGCTCCGGGTCGATCGCCTCCATGTCGACGAGGCCTTCCGCGAGGGTCCGCGCCTCGCCGCCGCCGCCGAGCACGAAGACGTCCCGCCCGAAGTCCTGCCCCGCGGCCTTCGCCGACTCCGGATCCGACAGGAGATGGTCGACGCGGGCCACGCCGAGCTGGTCCTTCAGGGGCAGATCGGGCCGGAGCAGGACCGCGATCGCGCCCATCCGGGAGAGCGCCACGACGGAGGCCACGGCGCTCGGCCGCGTCTGCATCAGGACGCCGACGTGATCTCCGTGACGCACGCCGAGCTGGACGAAGCCGCGCACGATGTTGTCGATCCGCTCGTTCGCCGCGGCGTAGGAGTAGGCGCGGCCGTCGAAGAGGAAGAACGTGTCGTCCGGCGCGCTCGCCGCCCGCTCCGCGAGCGCCCGGCCGGGACTCACCCGGGTCCCCGAGCGGATCTGCGCCAGCTGATTGAGGCGGCCGGCCTGGGGACTCACGACGTCGACCAGCCGCTCGAGCTGGCCGAGCCGGAGACCGAAGCCACGGGCCGCCCCGGTCAGCACGCCGGCGCCCAGCTCGAAGGAGAGCGCCCCCGCGTCGCGCAGCTTCTCGAAGGGTCCCCGCTTCCGCTCCGCCTGGACCCGTCCGTCGAGGGGCACGGCGGCCGCGGGCAGCGCCCCCTCGTCCCGTCGCCAGGCGAGCCACTCCGAGACCGCCGGCCAGACGATCCGGGACGACGTCGAGCCCACCACCAACCCGAAGTGCCCGGCGTCGACGCCGACCTCGTAGCAGTCGGCGCGGGGCGCCGCGGCGTAGATCGCGCGAACGGTGTCGGGCGGCGCGATTGCATCGGTCGCGCCGGTGAAGGCCAGGATCGGACAGGTGATGTCCGCGAGGGTGACCGCCTGGCCGTCGATCACCAGCCCGCCCTGCAGCATGCGGTTCTGCGCGACGAGCTGTCGCAGCAGATCGGCCAGCGCAGGACCGGGGAAGGCCGTCCAGCCCTCGGTCTCCATGAAGCGACGGACGCCCTCGCGCTCTTCGAGCGCCTCGCGATCCGACAGGGTCGCCAGGAACTGGATGCGCTGGCGGACGGTCTTCACCGGATCCAGCAGCTGGAAACCGATCCGCGTCGCCCAGCTCGGAACGCCTTCGGGGATGACGGCATCCTGGAGCTCGCTCATCTGCTCGAGGACGCGGATCACGAGCTCCGTCGGGAGGCGCGAAGGCAGGCCGCCGTGCAGATCGACGCCGCTCCCGAAGGTCACGATCGAGTCGATGGCGTCCGACTGGCGATAGGCCGCCGCCTGGTAGGCGAACATGCCGCCCTGGGAGTAGCCCATGAGATGGACCCGGCGCCCGGAGCGGCGATGGACCGCGTCGACGGCCGCGGACACCGCGACGACGTGATCGGTCAGGGTCCGTTCGAGTCCGCCCTCCTCTTCCTCAGGCGAGCCGAAGTCGACGACGAAGGGATCGGCGCCCATGCGCGCGAGCGTCACGACCGAGCTCGCGTCGGGGGCGATGTCCCAGAGATCGGCGCTCAGCATGAGCGGCGGAACGAGCACGACGGGTTCGGCCGGGTCGCCTCCCGCAAGATCCTCCGGACGGTAGTGCCGCAGGCGATGGTGGGGTCCGCGATCGACGACCTCGTACGGGGTCTCGCGGCGTTCGGAGAAGCGTCCCTTTCGGGCGAGCTCGACGCCGTTCCGGAGCGCCTCGGCGACGCCGCCGAGCCCGGCAGACCGGCGGCGGGGATTCCCTTCCTCGTTCGCCGCCATGGACGAAGTCTCCTGTCGACTGGACCGGCTTCGAAGCCGCCGTCCCTACGGGACTGCGCGCAGCACACGCGCGTTCGGGGAGGATAGAGCGCATCGGCGAGGCGGGAAGGTTCCAACGCCTCCCGCGTCCTCGCGTTCGCTGTGATCCCGGCGTGGAGGCCGCCCCGCTACGCCCCGGTCCGGGGCGCTTCCGGAACGAAGCAGGTCGGACACTCCGCCTCGACGGCCGCCCGATCGGCTTCGAACTGATACTGCGGAACCGCCGTCCGCTCGGCGCGGTCGTCCTCCGCCTCCGCCGCGCCGCCCGGCTTCGCCACAGCCTTCGGCCGCATCACGCCGTCCTTCCAGTCATCGTCCCCGGCCCAATGGAGATCGACCCACCGCACTTCGCCCGCCGACTCGGCGCTCGCGAGGTGCTCGATCGCCGCGCCCACGATCGCGTCCTGCGAATCGGGATCGTTCGGCTTGCCCGCCGTCCGCCCGAGCGGGTAGTCGGTGAAGACGGCGCGCGGCGGGAACACACTCTCCGTGATCGAGAGCGCACTCGACAGCGAAACCGTCGGAATCCCCCGCGCCTCGACCTCCCTGGCGATCAGTCCCACGGACTGATGGCAGACCGGTCAGACGGGCACCATCAGCGCGACGTCGACCTCGTCGTTCTCGAGATGGTCGGCGATCGCCGGCGCGAGCACGTCCCGGACCTTCCGCGCCGAGTAGATCCCGCCCATGAAGGTATAGGCGTTGGGGCCGAGCCCCCCGATCTCTCCCGACTCGACCATGCGACGAAGCGGCGCGAGCGGCAGGACGACGTTCGGATCGGCCCGCGCGTCCGTCATGTCGTAGGCGAAATGCGTGATCCGGAGCGCCTCGCGCGGCGTATCCGTCGCGATCGCGCGAAAGCTGAGATCGTCCTTCCAGTGGAAGGCGGGCTGACCGAGCGCGTAGATCCCGCCCGAGGCCACCACGCCGACCTTCCACTCGCTCGCCGGCCGCTCGGGACGGACGAACGCGGGCGCCTCGTCGTTCTCGACCCAGGCGTAGGCCGGGTAGCCGAGCGCCGAGTACTGCGCCCGCGTGCGCGCGATGTAGTCGATCGGTTCCTGCCGCATGCCCATACGATAGCGGGCCCCAGGCGCGCAAAACGCTCAGCCGGCGGCGCGCGCTTCCTTCGTCAGTCGGACCATCTCCTTGCGGACGTCGAGAGCGGTCTCGCAGTGCGCGGCAAAGGGCACGTACGCGGTCTCCGCGCCCCAGCGCATGTGGAAGCCCTCGGGATCGCCGGCGAGCATCGCAGGCGCCTGCTCGAGCGCGACGTCCCCCGACTCCGCCGGGATGCCGCGCCGCTGCTGCCAGATGAGCGCCATCGCGTCGCGGTGGTCGTCGTTCATGTGCGCGACGATTCCGCCCTCGCCCGCCTGCCACTCGGCGGTCGGGAGGCAGAACGCCTCCCGCTCGATCCAATGGATCGCGCCGAAGCCGCCGATGTAGCGGACGCGGACGGGATCGATCGCCCAGTAGTCGAAGTCGTGCACACCGGAGTGCCCCCGGCTCTCGGGGAAGAAGGTCTCGTAGCGCACGCGAGCGGCCTCGAGATCCGCTCCCTCCAATCGACTCGCGTCCCCCAGCACGCTCACCCGGCCGAGCGCCTGCGGATCGCCGTCGCGGCCCGACAAGTCCGCCTCCACGACGGTCAGGCTCGCGCGCCGATCCTGCTCGAAGTTCTTCGTGTGCTGGGCGATCCGGCTGACGTACACGACGCAGCGCCCGTCCGGCGTGAGCACGAAGGGGACGACCGAACCGAGCGGGTACCCCTCCACCGCGACCGATTGCGTCGCGAGGACACCGGCCGCCGCGCTGCGCATCAGGGCACGCGCGGCGATGGCCGCCGAGGCTGAATCCGAACTCAATGGAGCCTCCAGTTGCGGGCCTCCGGACGATCGCACACCGCCTGCCGGTGATCGACCAGTCCTCGTCGGTCAGCTGCCGTTCGACCGGAGCGCGACCGACGACCGGGCGGGGCCGCGCGGGACGGCCGGTCGCCCCGGGATCCGCTGATCCGCCTTCCCTCGACGGGTCGCGCCGGGTAGCGTGATTCCGGCATGAGCGGCCCCGCTTCCTCCGACAAGCAGATCCCCACCCCGGTGAAGACCGCCTGGGGCTTCGGCGCCATCGCCGACGGCAGCAAGAACGCCGGCTTCGACGTCTTTCTCGGGCTCTACTACGTGACGGTCCTCGGACTCCCGGGGACGATGTCCGGTCTGGCGCTGCTCCTGGCCCTGCTCGTCGACGCCGTGAGCGATCCCCTCGTCGGCTCGATCTCCGACAACTTCCGGTCGCGGTGGGGACGGCGGCATCCGTTCATGATCTCCGCCGCCGTCCCGATGGCCGTCTGCTTCTTCCTGCTCTTCTCGCCGCCGGCGGGCCTCGGCGAGGGCGCCCTCTTCGCCTGGCTGCTCTTCTTCGCGATCGGAACGCGGCTGAGTCTCACGCTGTACAAGGTTCCCGCGGACGCCCTCGGCCCCGAGATGACGGACCACTACGACGAACGGACCACGCTGACCGCGTTCCGCTGGGCGATGGGAATCGGCGGGGGCATCGTCCTGCAGGTCGTCGGCTGGCTCTTCTTCTTCGAAGACCGGACGGCGGTCGCGGAAGGCCGCCTCGACCTCGACAACTTCCCCGCCTTCGGCGCCTTCGTCGCGGTCGTCGTGGCCACCTCGATCGGGGTCGGGACCTTCGGCACCCGCTCCGTCATTCCGCGCCTGCGCCCACCCGAGGCGGCCGCCCGCTTCAGCGTGCGCCGCTTCGCCGATGGCCTGAAAGCCGCATTCCAGAGCCACTCGCTCCGGATCCTGCTCGCCGCCGCCGTGATCTCCCAGACCGCCGTCGGAGTCTCGGAGGTCCTGAGCGTCTACATGTCCACCTGGTTCTGGGGCTTCGACTCGGACCAGATGGCGATCCTCGCCGGTACGACCGTGCTTCCGGTGGTGATCGGAGTCCTGGCCGCGCGTCGACTCACGCTCCTGATCGGCGACAAGCGGAAGACCTTCATCCGTCTGATCCTCGCCCTGATCGTCTGGGCCCCCCTCGCCGTGCTGGCACGTGTCTTCGACCTGGCGCCGGACAACGGCACGACCGCGATCCTCTTCTTCGTGATCGGCCACACCGCCGTGATCATGCTCCTCGCGGTCCAGATCGGAATCCTGAGCAGCTCGATGATCATGGACGTGACCGACGAGGTCGCCCTCCTCTCGGGCGAGCGGCACGAGGGCGTGGTCATGTCGACCGTCAGCTTCGCCGGGAAGTGCACGTCGGGGCTCGGCAACTTCGTCGGCCTCTCGGCCCTGCAGTGGATCGGCTTTCCCTCCGGCGACGCGGCCGCCATCGATACCGTCCCGGACGGGACCATCCTCTCGCTGGGCCTGCTCGCCGGCCCCGGTCTGATCGTCTTCTACGTCGCGGCCGTCGTCCTCGTCACGCGCCTGCGCCTCACGCGCGAGCGCTACGACCAGATCCGGGCGGAGCTCGCGCGTCGGAGCTGAACGATGCGTGCTACTTCGACTCGCGCCCGGGCCGCGGGTACGGCGCCGGACCGATGAAAGGCCGCGGGAAGACCCCCGTATGCCACTGCTTGGCGGTCTCGCGGCGGATGATCTTCCAGTCGTCGCCGACCCGGACGAGATCGTCCTGGTAGCGGAGCCCCAGCACGAGATGCTCGAGCGGGCTGTCGGGGGCCTCCATGTGGTACCCGACCACCCAGCTCTCGACGAAGCCCTCGTCGCCGTCGATCTCCACGTACTGGTTCCCGACGAAGTGCATCGAGGCGTCCCAGGCGTGGAGCGCCTCGATCATCCCCTCCAGGTACTCGTCGAGCTTCCCGGACTCCGCCGTACCGACGCACTCGCAGTCCGGATGGAAAACCGTCCGGACGAGATCGATGTCGATCGAATCGACGCCGTAGGCATAGCGGCGATAGAGGTTCTTGATCACCTCGCGGTCGCGGAGCCAGCGGACCGTCGCCTCGTGATCGTCGATCGGGGGCGCCGAGCACTCCCGGAACTTCATGACCTTTCGCTTCTCGTTTCGGATGTCCTTCTCCGTCATCGTGCTCTCTCTCCGTTCTTGCGTCCGCCGGGGATCGGTCGCCCCGCGGCCTCGGTTCTCAGGATCCGAATACGAGATCGTCGCGGTTCGGCTTCCTCATCATGGCGTAGAGCTCGGCGGTCTCATAGGGCGTATTCACGACCAGCCGACCGTCGCCGTCCACATAGTAGTTCCGTTCGACCGAGCGCGTGTCCTTGATGAACGCCAGCTCCGACCCGACCGCGTCGAGGTCCGCGTTGTACTTCTCGAAGGCCGTCTGCCGGACGTCGATCGTCGCGCGCCCCTCCTCGAACATCGTATGCAGGCACTGCGCCAGGTAGGCCGCCCAGATCTGGAACCAGGACGGGAGCGAGATCCCGCCGGAGACGGGCTGCGAGTTCGGGCCGTACATCATGAAGAAGTTCGGGAAGCCCGGGACCATCATCCCCAGGTAGGCCTGCGGGCTCTTCTCGCCCCAGTAGTCCCGCAGCGCCGTCCCGTCCGGCCCCTCGTATTCGGCGGGCCAGAGGAACTGATCGACCTCGAAGCCCGTCGCGAAGACGATGAAGTCGAGATCGTGATGCTTCCCGTCCGCGGTCTCGACGCCCTTCGGCGTGATGCGCTCGATCCCGCTGGTGACGAGCGAGACGTCGTCGCGGGTGAGCGTCTTGTACCAGTCGTTGTCCACGACCGGCCGGCGCACCATCGGCGCGTAGTCGGGGATCAGCTTCTCGCGCAGGTCCGGTCGGTCGCCGATCTGCTCGTCGATGTAGCCGATCATGAAGTCCCGCAGCTCTTCGCTCTTCCGCGTGATGTGGCCCCCCTGCTTCTCCCATTCCGGATCGGGAATCAGGAAGTCTTCGTGCCAGGTCATCAGGCCGATGATCGAGGTGTAGCGGCTCCAGTTCCAGTAGCCCGGCAGGTTCTCGAGTAGCCACCGCACCTCCGGCTCGACCGCCCGGCCGTAGTTCGGACGCGGCGCGATCCACTGAGGCGTGCGCTGGAACACGGTCGTGTGCTCCGCGTCCTCGGCGACCCGCGAGAGGAGCTGCACGCCCGTCGATCCGTTGCCGATCACCGCGACGCGCCTTCCGCGCACGTCGTGTTCCGGCGTCCACTCCGTGGGGTGGAGGATCGTGCCCTCGAACGCGTCGAGGCCCGGGATGTCCGGAAGCTTGGGCTTGGAGAAGACCCCGGCCGCGCTGACGACGAGGTTCACCGCGCGCTCGACGCGCGCGCCGTCCGGCCCGCGGAACGAGAGCTGCCAGCGCTGCTCGCCCGCGTCGAAGCGCGCGTGCTCGAGGTCGTGCCCGAGCTCGATGTGTTCGCGGACGCCGTACTTCTCCGCGATGAACTCGAGGTAGGCGCGAACGTCTTCGCCGCGCGCGAAGTACTCGCGCCACGGATACTCGTCGTCGAAGCTGAACTCGTAGGTGATGCTCAGGGTGTCGACGCGGATGTCGGGGTACTTGTGGATGCTCCACGTCCCGCCGAGCTCGTCGCGGCGATCGTAGATCCGATAGGGAACGCCGAGGCGCTCGAGCTGGACCGCCGTCGCGATTCCGGCGGGCCCGGCCCCGATGATGGCGACCTCGAAGCCGTCGGGGACGGAAGCGGCCTCTGCCGGGCGGTCGAACTGGAAGGGATAGGGCGTGAAGGCCAGGAACTTCTTCCGGACCTCGAAGTGCTCGTCCCGGGTGGGCACGCCGAGGACGAGATCCATCAGCGACCGCAGCTCCTCGTCCGAAGGCACCCGGCGTTCGAACGAACCTTCCTGCGTCTCGAGCAGGTGCACGACCCGATCCCGGAGCCGTGAGAGATCCGCTTCGTCGAGGCCCGCGACGGGGCCGAACGCGGCGAGCTCCGGGTCGCCGGTCGCCTGGTAGAGCGCGACGCGCAGAGCGGCGAGGTCCGCCGCCTCGACGGCCCGGCGGATGAAGGCGGTGTTCACGTTCGCATCCATGGTCTGCCTCCGCGGCGAGGGAGTCGCCGTTCTCCTCGAAGCTGGCCGAGGAAGACCCACGGAGTCTATTGCAATGGCGATTTTATCATTGCAATCGTAATCTCTTGGCCATGGCCCGACGTGCCCTCTCCGCGACCCGCGCCGCGGATCTCCTGAATTTCCTGGCGGCCCACCCCGACGAGTCCCTCTCGTACTCGGCGCTCTCGAACCGCCTCGGGATCAATCCCGCCTCGACCCACAACCTGTTGATGGCCCTGACGGAGTGCGGCTACCTGAGCCGCGACCCGAAGACGCGAACCTTCTCCCTCGGCGCGGCCCTCGTGGCGATCGGCGACGCGGCCCTGCGCGAGAACCCGATCGTCGACGAGACGCGCATCGAGATGGGCAAGCTCGCGAAGGCGCTCGACCGGGGAACGGTCGCGCTGGTCCGCGCCGGCACGGACGCGCTCTGCATCGCGCGCGCCGGCCCGCGACACGCCCGGATCGAGCCCCCCGAAGTCGGCCAACGCATCCCGATCATGGCGCCGCTCGTCTCGGTCTTCGCGGCCTGGGGCTCGGAAGACGCCGTCGACCAGTGGCTCCAGCGCGGCAGCACCGCGCCGGACGACCAGGCGCGGGCTCGGGAGATCCTCGAGCGCGTCCGCAGCCGCGGCTACAGCGTGGCCCTCGAAGTCCCCGGTCGGCGTCGTCTCGGCGGACTGATCGCCGATCTCGCCGAGGCGCCCCACTCGACGGCCCTGCGCGAACAGCTCCACGAGACCATCGGCGAGCTCGGCCGGACCTCGTTCCAGCTGAGCGAATCCGACGGCCAGACCCACAGCATCAGCACGATCACCGCGCCCGTCTTCGATCGACACGGCGAGGTCGCCGTCGCGGTCAGCCTGCAGGTCTTCGCGGGCGGCCTCGACCCGAGCGACATCGCGGCGATCGCCGGCCCGCTCGTCGAGATGACGCGCTCGCTGTCGCGAGGAGAGCCCTGACGGCCAGGCTCGTCAGATCTCGCGACAGAAGTGGGCGAGGCTCGCCGCCGTATCGCGACTCACGTCGGGGCACGCGTTCTGGAAGAGCTCGGTCGCGTGGATCGTGCCCATCACCTGACGACAGCGCGCCGGCACGCCGGCCCGCAGCAGCGTGCGATAGAACTCGATCCCCTCGTCGCACAGCGGATCACATTCGTTCACGCTGATCATCGTCGGCGGGAGTCCCCGGACGTCCTCCTCGGTGGCGAACGCCGGCCACGCCAGCGGGTTCTCGCGTTCGAGCTCCTCGATGCCGTAGGCCATGGCCGGTCGGTTGTTGTGCAGATCGAGGAGCAGCCCGTTGTTCTCGAACGAGGAAGGGAACCGCTCCTGGGGCCAGCGTCCCGCGATGTAGGGACAGAGCGCGTAGAGGCCTCGAATCCGCCCGAGCTCGCCGGACTGCTTCAAGCGCATGCCGGTCGCCAGAGTCAGGTTGCCGCCCCCGCTCTCGCCGGCGACCACGAGACGGTCCGGATCGATCCCGAGGGCGGCCGCGTTCTCGGACACCCAGTGCACCGAGGCGACGCAGTCGTCGAGCCCGCCCGGGAACGGCGCGACGTCAGGCGCGGCGGACGCGACGAGGCAGTTCCGGAAGTCGACCATCGCGACGGCGACCCCCTGCGCCGCGATCGTCCTCGCCCAGGCCCGATAGATGCCGTCGAAGGCGGACTGGGTCTGCATGCCGCCGCCGTGGAAGTAGACGACGCCGGGCCGCGCTTCGGAGACGTCGGGGCGGGTCAGCAGGATCGGGACCGTATGGCCCTCCGGCTGCGCCACGAAGGAGTGCTCCTCGACCCGGAGCCCCGCCGACGGCGCGATCTCCTCGGAGTCGATCAGATCCATGCCCGCCTTCATGGCGTCGGCCGCCGCGCGCGCCTCCGGCGTATTCGCCTCCGCGAGGAGCTGCTCGCGGGTCTCGGCATCGGGACGCGGCGCGGTCGGGAACGCGCCCATCGCCGCCTTCAGGCGGGGATCGATCCGCGGATCGGCTTCCATCTTCGTGGTCACGCGAGACCTCCTTCCTGGACACCGAAGTCGAGCACGCCCCGCGCCAGGCGCCCCGCCTCCATGTCGTCGATCACCGTCTGGATCGCGTCCATGGGATAGACCTGCGTGATCAGCTCGTCGAGCATGAAGCGCCCGGACAGATAGAGCTCGGCGTAGCGGGGGATGTCCCGCTGCGGCCGGCTCGCGCCGTAGCGACAGCCCATGATCGACTTGTCGAGGAAGATCTCCTCGGGCAGGACCTCGATCGGATGGCCGGCCCGCGGCACGCCGAGGATCACGAGGCTCCCCGACCAGCCGAGATAGGTGATCGCTTCCTCGAGGACGGGCTTGCTCCCGACGCACTCGAAGACCCAGTCGGCGCCGTCGTCCGTGAGATCCTTCACCGCCTCCGGGACACTTCCTTCGCTCGCGTCGATGAAGTGCGTCGCTCCGAACTGCCGGGCGATCGTCTCCTTGGCCGGGTTCGCGTCGACGGCGATGATCGGATCGGCGCCGACGAGGCGCAGAGCCTGGATCGAGTTGAGCCCGATGCCGCCGACGCCGACGACGACGGCGCTCTCGCCCGCCTCGACGCGCGCGCGATTCAGCACCGCGCCCGCCCCCGTGAGGACGCCGCAGCCGATCAGACAGGCCGAGGACAGCGGCACCTCCCTGGGAATCGGCACCGCTTGCGTCGCCTTCACGACGGTCAGCTCGGCGAAGGAGGAGATGTTCGCGAAGGCGTAGTGGGGGATGCCGTCGAGAGTGAAGGGCGTCGGACGATGGCCGAAGGTCGAGCGGCACATGGTGGGGCGACCCCGATCGCAGTGGGCGCAGGTGCCGCAGCTTCCGAGGGTCGACAGGACGACGTGGTCTCCGGGCTGGAGATGGGTCACCCCCGGACCGACCTCCTCCACGAGCCCGGCCCCTTCGTGTCCGAGCACGACGGGGGTGGGGAACGGGATCGTGCCGCTCATCACGCTGAGGTCGCTGCGACAGACGCCCGAGTTCGTGATGCGAACCGCGACCTCGCCGGCGCCCGGGGCGCGCACCTCGAGTCCCTCGCGGACCCGCAGCTCGTTGCCGTCGAATACGATGCCCTTCATGTCACCTCCCCTGGAGCCGTGTTTACTCTTTAGACCCGACTAGTATACTTGGACTATGCCGTCGGCCCACGACCGATTCCCGCCTCGCGACACCGCAGCCTACCGCCGGATCCTCGCCGCCGCCGAGACCTGTTTCGGGACCCTCGGCTTCCAGAAGACCACGGTCGTCGAGATCGCCGCCGCCGCCCAGGTCTCAAAACCGCTCGTCTACCGCTACTTCGAATCCAAGGAGCACCTCTACGAGGTCGTGATCAGCCGCCTGGTCGAGGGCTGGAACGAGGAGCTCGTGGTGGATCTCTCGTCGGCGAACGGGACCGCCTCGGACGACGGGGCGGGCAGCGTCGCGGACGCCCTTCGGCGCATGCACCGCGTCTCCCTCGACTTCGCGAGACGGCACGCCCTGCTCCGCGGCCTGCTCGCGAAGGAGAGCCGGCTGCTGCTCGCTTCGTACAGCGACGTGGTCGAGCGGACGAATGCGACGCTGCGGAGTCAGATCGAGGCGTGCCTGCGGACCGGCGTCGCGTCGGGCGAAGTCCGCCTCGACCTCCCCGTCGAGGCGATGGCCGATGCGGTCACCGAGATCCACCTCGCCTACGTCGAACGCATCGTCTCCGGCGAGGAGACCCCCGCCGCCCAGCGACTGGCGCGCGATGCCTTCGAGACCCTGCTCTTCGGGATCTGTCTGCCTCGGGCCGACCCCCGCCCTCCCTCCTCCCAACGACGGAAACGATCGAAATGAACGCCTCCGATTCCCGCTTCGACGACCTTCCCGACCTGGACGCCATTCGCGAGAAGTACCGCGAGGAACGCGACAAGCGCTTGCGCAAGGACGGCTCTTCCCAGTTCCAGGAGCTGATCCGCGAAGGCGCGCACAACGACGTCGACCCCTATGTGGAACCCGGCTTCACCCGGGACCCCGTCGACGAGGAGCCCACCGTCCTGATCGTCGGCGGCGGCTTCGGCGGCATGCTGATGAGCGTGCGCCTCCAGGAGGCCGGGATCCACGACTTCCGGATCATCGAAGCGGCGGGGGACTTCGGCGGGACCTGGTACTGGAACCGCTATCCGGGCGTGCAGTGCGACGTGGAGTCCTACGTCTACATGCCGCTCCTCGAAGAGCTCGGAACCGTCCCGACCGAGAAGTACGCGCACGGGCCCGAGATCTTCGCCCACGCCCAGGCGATCGGTCGCCACTACGACCTCTACGACCACGCCCTCTTCCAGACCCAGGTGCGGGGCCTCGAGTGGGACGAGGACGCCTCCCGCTGGGTCGTCTCCACGGATCGGAACGATCGGATCCGGGCGCGCTTCGTCTGCATGGCCAACGGTCCCTATTCGAAGCCGAAGCTCCCGGGGATCCCCGGCGCCGGCGACTTCGAGGGACACACGTTCCACACGAGCCGTTGGGACTACGACTACACGGGCGGCGACACGACCGGGGGCCTCACGAAGCTCGCGGACAAGCGCGTCGGCGTGATCGGAACCGGGGCGACCGCGATCCAGGCCGTGCCCCATCTCGGACGCGATGCCGGCCAGGTCTACGTCTTCCAACGCACGCCTTCCACGGTCGACGTCCGCGACAACGCGCCCACGGAGCCAGGCTTCGCCGAGAAGCTCTCCCCCGGTTGGCAGCGCGAGCGGATGGACAACTTCCACATCCTGATGGACGGCGGTGCGCAGGAGGAGGACCTCGTCGGCGATCGCTGGACCGAGCTCACCAACGGTCTCTACGAGATCCTCGGAAGCCATCCCGATCCCGAGTCGCTCTCGCCCGAGGACATCGCGCTGATCGCCGAGCGCGTCGATCTCCGGAAGATGGAGCGCATCCGCGGGCGCGTGGACGAGGTGGTGAAGGACCCGGCGACCGCAGAGGCGCTCAAGCCCTGGTACCGCTACCTCTGCAAGCGGCCGTGCTTCCACGACGACTACCTGCCGACCTTCAATCGTCCGAACGTGACCCTCGTCGACACGCAGGGCCGGGGCGTCGATCGGATCACGCCCCGGGGCGTCGTGGCCAACGGGAAGGAGTACGAGCTCGACTGCCTGATCTTCGCGACGGGCTTCGACGTCAGCCAGAACTACACGCGGCGCGCCGGATACGAGGTCGTGGGACGCGGCGGCCGGAAGCTGAGCGAGAAGTGGGCGGAGCGGACCTCCACCTATCAGAGCTTCTTCACGCGGGGCTTCCCGAACTGCTTCTTCATGATGGGGTTCCAGAGCGGACTCACGCCGAACATCCCGCACACCCTCGAAGAGCAGGCCCAGCACCTCGCCTACGTGATCCGTGCCGCCCTCGACCGAGGTGCCACGGCCGTCGAGACGACCCAGGCCGCCGAGGACGACTGGTGCGCGCAGATCGACCAGGGCAACGACTTCGCGACGATGCAGGCGAGCTGCACCCCTGGCTACTTCAACGACGAAGGCAAGGCGGGCGAGACCGAGGGATGGCTGGCCGGCTTCTATCCCGAGGGCTTCGAGGCGTTCTTCGTCGTCCTCCGCGAGTGGCGGGCGAAGGGAGCGATGGAGGGGCTCGACCTCTCCTGAGATCCTGGACGGCCCCGCAACCTGCTGATCCTCCTTCGAAATTTTAGCTTGCTGGAAAGTTTCCACGGAAAGGACTAGGGTGCCTCCATGTCGCCCCCGTCCTCAGCCGAGTGGCTCGAACAGATCGCCGAGTACTGGCGCGAAGAGCACCCCGAGCGCGATTTCGAGCGCGTCCGCGCCCTGCTCGCCCTGGGTCGGCTCTCGTTCCAGATGCCGGCGTTCCAGAAGCGGATGCTCGCGCCGTTCCAGCTCTCGCCGAGCGACTACAGCATCTTGAGCGCGCTCCGACGCGCCGGCGGAACGCGAACGCTCGTTCCGGGCGACCTCTACAGCGCGCTCCAGTGCACGCCCGGCGGTCTCACCAAGATGATCGCGCGACTCGAGCGACAGGGCCTCGTCGAACGCCTGACGGACGAAGCCGACGGACGCCGGGCGCGCATCCGACTGACGGCCAAGGGCGCCGCGGTCGAACGCAAGGCCGGGACCGAGTACCTGGCCGGTGCAGACCGGCTGCTCTCCGATCTGGCCCCCGCGCAGATCGACCAGATCAACGACGCCCTCGCGCTCCTGCTCGAGAGCTTCGAGCGAGAAGACGGCTGAGCTCCGAACGGGAGCTTCGAGCGAGAGGACGCATGAGCTTCGACCTGCTGATCACCAACGGACTCGTCATCGACGGAACCGGCCTGCCCCGACGTCGCGCCGACGTCGCGATCCGCGACGGAAGGATCGTCGGGGTCGGACACTTCGACAAGGCGGAGGCGGATCGTGTCCTCGACGCCGAGGGACGCGTCGTCGCCCCCGGCATCGTCGACCCGCATACCCACTACGACCCGCAGCTCACCTTCGAGCCCTACGGCACATCATCGTGTTTCCACGGCGTGACGACCGTCCTGACCGGCAACTGCGGTTTCTCGATCGCCCCGGCGAAGGTCGAGGACCGCGAGTTCATCACCCAGATCTTCGCGCGGGTCGAGGACATGGCGCCAGGCTCGCTCGCCGCGATCCCCTGGTCCTTCGAGTCGTTCCCGGAGTTCATGGCCAGCCGCGAGGGCCAGCTCGGCATCAACGCCGCCTTCTACGTCGGCCACTGCAACCTCCGCCGCTGGGTCATGGGCGACGACTGCACCGAGCGCGAAGCGACCGAGGCGGAGATCGAGGCGATGCGCGCGCTGGTCCGCGAGGCGATGGAGGCGGGCGCGGCGGGGCTCTCCTCGACCCACGCCCCGACCCACCTGGACGCGGCGGATCGTCCCGTCCCGAGCAGGCTGGCGTCGAAGGCGGAGCTCGACGCGCTCGTGACCGAGGTCGGCCGCGCGAATCGCGGCTCGATCTCGTACCTGCCCTACAGCTCGATCGGCGGCCTCGACGAGGAAGACGGGGATTTCCTGATCGACCTCGCGCTCCATAGCCGCCTGCCGATCATCATCCAGGGCCTCGGCGCGCGGAGCAAGGTCGACGCGCCGACCGCGACCTGGGACAACACCCGCGTCTATCTCGACAAGGCGCGCGCCGCCGGCGCCGGCGTGTACTCCATGCTGATGTCCCGTCCCTTCAACCGGCGCTTCATCCTGAAGGAGGGGACGAGCCTCTTCGACGGCTGCCCGGCCTTCGCGCGCCTCTTCACGGAGGCGAGCACGGTCGAGGAACGCAAGGCGATGCTCGCGGACCCGGCCTACCGCGACGCGATCCGGTTCTCCGTCGAGAACCCGAATCGCGACCCGGAGAAGGGCTCGACGCTGCCGCCGCCCCACCTCGACAAAGTCTACGTCTACGACGCGAAGTCCCCCGCCAACCAGAAGCGGATGGGCCGGTCGATGGCCGAGCTCGCGGCCGACGCCGACGGCGACATGGCGCCGATGGACATGATGATCGAGATCGCCCTCGCGGAGGATCTCGCCGTCGAGTTCATCTGGCGGACCGAGAGCGACGAGTGGCGGGAGGGAACCCTCGTGGCCTCCCAGCATCCTCACATGATCATCGGAACCTCCGACGGAGGCGCCCACCTCGGCCGCGACGACGGCTCCGAGTGGAGCTCCTACTTTTTCCGCTACTGGGTCCGCGAATGGGGCGCCTGGGAGCTCGAGGAAGCCGTCCGTCAGATGACCCAGCAGCCCGCCGCGCTGCTCGGCCTGAACGATCGAGGCATGCTGATTCCCGGCTATGCCGCGGACATCATGATCTTCGACCCGGACCGGATCGGCCCCGGTCCCAAGGATTTCGTCCACGACTTCCCGAACGGCGAAGGACGCTGGTGCAGCAAGCCCGAAGGGGTCTACGCGACGATCGTGAACGGTGTCCCCATCGTCCTCGACGGGAAGCTCGTTCCGGACTGCGGCCTGCCCGGCCAGGTCGTCCGCCCGGGCTGAGAAGCCGGCCGTTCGCGGCCGTACCAAGGAGATAGAGCATGAGCGACATCACCCCGCAGGAGCACGAGCTCCCGAACATCATCTCGGTCGACGACCACGTGATGGAGCCGAAGACGCTCTGGCAGGAACAGCTTCCGCCGAGCCTGCGCGACAAGGGACCACGGGTCTCCCGCGAGAAGGTGAAGCTCGAGTTCACCGGCGGCCACTACGGCTTCGAGCGCAACGTGGAAGACGGCGACTGGTGCGACGTCTGGCTCTTCGAGGATCTCGCGACGCCGACCGGTCTCCTGCATGGACCAGCCGGCATCCCCAGGAAGGAGCAGCGCAACGTCCCCGCCGTCTACGAGGACCTGCGCCCGGGGACCTACGACCAGGCCGCGCGGCTCGAGGACATGACCCTCAACCACGTCGATGCGGCGATCAACTATCCGAACATCTTCCCGCGCTTCGCGGGCCAGGGCTTCGCGGAGCGCAAGGACAAGGAGCTCGCCCTCGCCTGCCTGCGGATCTACAACGACTGGATGATCGACGACTGGTGCGCCGGCGCGGGCAAGGGGCGCCTGATCCCGCTCACGCTGGTCCCGCTCTGGGATCCCCGGCTCGCGGCCGAGGAAGTGCGCCGCTGTGCCGCGAAGGGCAGCTACGCGATCGCCTTCAGCGAGAACCCGTCGAAGCTCGGCTTCGCGACGCTCTACTCGGGCGAGTGGGACGTGCTCTGGCAGGCCTGCGAGGAGACGGAGACGACGGTGTCGATGCACATCGGGTCGTCGTCCTCGATGCCGACGACCTCCCCGGACGCACCGCTGGCCACGAGCATGTCGCTCTACGCGCACAACGCACAGGCCTCGCTCGCGGACTGGATCTTCTCGAAGACGCTGACGCGGTTCCCGACGCTCAAGATCGCGTATGCCGAGAGCCAGGCGGGCTGGATGCCCTTCCAGCTCGAGCGCATGGACGCGGTCTGGAAGGACGGCGTGGGCGGCGTCGAATTCCCCGTCGCGCCGAGCGAGCAGGTAAAGGGACGCGTCTGGTCCTGCGTCTTCGACGACCTGACCGGGCTCAAGAACCGGCACGAGATGGGCACCGAGATGATCGTCTTCGAGACGGACTACCCGCACTCGGACGGCACGTTCCCCCACTCCCGGAAGATCGCACACGAGCTCTTCTCGCAGGCGGGCATGAACGCCGAGGAATGCCGCATGGTGCTCCGGACCAACGCGATCACCTGCTACGGCCTCGAGCGCTTCGGCATCACCGAGTAGCGCAGGAGCGATTCCCTTGAGCGATTCTTCCGACGTTCGATTCGGCGTCGTCTACGACGTCCAACCCGAGCCCCTCGACCCCTCCTCGACGACCTGGGTCGAAGCCGGCGCCGTCCGTTTCGGCATCGAGTCCCGGAACGTGACGCCGGAGAGCCTTCGCGAAGCCTACCGGGACGACCCCGAAGGACTCGCGGAGATCGAAGCGAACTCGCCCGAAGGGGGCTTCTCGGACGAGGGCGTCTCCATCCACGTCCTCGGGACCGAGGACGGTCACGAGTACCTGCGCTTCGACGCCTTCGCCGGCGATCCGCACTACCACTACATCCACCGATCGGGCGAACGGAACCACTGGGTGCCCTTCGACGACATCGCCGGGGGCGACCTGGTCGCGTTCGCCCTCGACTGCCTGCGCGAGCGCCTCCCCGCGATGCTCGAGGCCGCCGGCGGCGAGTCGGTCGCGCGACAGCTCGACGCCGGCGTCCAGACACCCGCGATCGACGAAGTCGCCCGACGGATCGAGCGCGCCCTCGCCTCGCTCTGAGCCGGCGCGACCGGTTCGGCTCCGACGCCGACGAGCAGGCCGGCCGAGGCTGGCAAGCCGCTCAGGCGCTTTCCGCGGCCTCCACGGCCCGCACGCGCACGGGGACGTTGCTCATGCGCGGCTGCCCCGTGTAGCGGTCCATGTCTTCGTCGACGCGGAGCAGCCGGCCCGTATTGGTTCCCCGGTCCCGGATCTGCTTGTCCTGCTCCCCGGGCAGGCCGCCGAACGAGTGGACCATCGAGACGATGCCGGTCCGCAGCGTGTCGTCGGGCTCCACGATGCCGAGGATCGCGCCTGACCGGGAAGCGATCTCGACGAGGTCCCCCTTCGAGAGCCCTTCCCGCTCGAGGTCGTCCGGATGCATGAAGGCCGGGTTGTAGGCCCAGCGCGTGCGGAGCCCGTCGAGCTCCTGCCCGTTCGAGTTGAACGTGTGGATCATCCGCCGACAGAGCAGTCGGTAGGGATACTCGCCGGCCGCATCGAGGTCCGGTCGCGCTTCCCGCGCGGCGCTCAGGTCGGCCAGCATCTCCTCGTTGCCGACGTCGAGCCGCCCCGTCCATCCCGGCTCCGCCGGCGCCACCCGGAGCGTCTCGTCGGGGAAGAGCGCGCCGTGCGGATGCCGCTTCACCTCCGCGAGGGGCACGCGCGCGTTCTTCGTGAGGATCTCGAAGAGCGCCTCGACCGACGGGCGCGACGTCATGTCGAGCGCCACGCGCTCGGCGGGATCGCCCGGCGCACCGGTCGCCGTCGCCGGCCCGATGGAGAGGGGGAGCCCCATCCGGCGGGCCAGGTCGTAGAAGAAGATCCACTCCTCCACGACCTCGGCGCCGTCCGGCGGCTCGACGATCGGCGGGGTGTACTGGGCGTGGGCCTCGGCGTGGCCGAAGCCCGAGCCGTAGAACGTGAGCTGATCCTGGACCAGCGTCATCCCGTGCATCTCGAGCGGGACCTTCGGTGCGATCACGTAGTCCGCGAGGCGGGCGGTCGCCGAGAGCTTGATGTCGATGTGGACCAGGAGGTCGAGCTGCTCGAAGGCCCGGACGTTCAGGACCTGATCCGGGATGGCCGACGCGGGGTTGCCGCCGACGCCGATGAGCGCCCGGACCTGGCCTTCCCCTTCGAGCAGGATCTCCTCGGCGAGCGCCGAGGCCTGGAGGCCGCCGTCGCAGTTCGCGAGGCCCCGCACCCGGAGCGACTCCCCGTAGCCGTAGCCCTGCCGTGGCGGCGAGGCCTGCGCGATCGCGGGGAAGGTCGGGGTCAGCGTCCCGGGGTTCGGGACGGGATCGCCCGCCCGGCTCCATTGACCACAGACGGTGTTGAGCGCGAGCAGCAGGTATTCGAAGAGGGTTCCCCGACCGTTGAAGTTCGGCCCGGTGCCCGCCGTCGCGACCCCGCGCGCGCCGGCGAACATCCGCGCGGCCCGCACGATGTCCTCGGCGTCGACGTCCGCGCGCAGGGCGACCTCCGTCGGCTCGAAGGGGGCCACCGCCGCGCGCAGGGCCTCGACCCCGTCGACGTGCGCCCGAACGAACTCGCGATCCTCCAGCCCCTCGCGCAGGATCACGTTGAGCATGGCGGCGAGCAGCGGGACGTCCTCGCCGGGGCGGCACTGGAGGTGGAGGTCGGCGCGGAGCGCGCTCTCCGTCCGGCGCGGATCGATCACGATGAATCGCGTACCGCGCCCGACCGCGTCGGTGAGGGCCCGACCGGGATTCGCGAGGGGCAGCCCGCCGGCCATCGTGAGGACCGGATTCGTGCCGATCAGCAGGACGACCTCCCGGTCGCCGAACGCGGGCGGCGGCGCCATCCACGTCCCGTGGAGCGCCTGCGCGACGGCCTTGCCCGGCTGGTCGATCGTGTTGGACGTGAAGAGCATCGCCGAACCGATCGACTCCATGAACGCAGCGGCAAGGGGCATCGTCGCGGGGTTCGCGATGCTGTAGGTGCCGCTGTACATCGCGATCGAGCGCGGGCCGTGGGTGACGAGCAGGTCGCTCAGCCGCTCGGCGATGTCGTCGACCGCTTCCTGGTAGGGAACGGGCCGATGACTCCCGTCGGGCATCCGCTTGTGGGTCTCGAGCAGGCGGTCCGGATGGCCCCACTGATCGGGCAGCTGCCGGCCCTTGATGCAGCAGAAACCGCGATAGGCCGGGTTCTCCCGGTCGCCCCGCACGCGGACCGGGCGCCCATCTTCGACGTCGACGAGCACGGCGCAGCCGCTGTGACAGAACCGACAGTAGGAAGGCACGGTTTCGATCATTCGGACTCTCCTCGTCGCGCGTCGATTCGCCGGAACCGTTCGTGGCCACGGCCCCGGACAGCGCCGACAACGATAGCGGGATCTGCTCGCCCGGAATCCTGCGCGATGCGGACTCCCCCGGACGCCGTCGGCTCCGCGGTCCCGATCGCTGGACGACTCAGAACGGTTTGTCGCCCGCGAGCGTCACGCGGTGCATCACCCGACGCTCGCGATAGTCCGCGACCGCGAGGTGCTGCGCCGAGCGATTGTCCCAGAAGGCGATCGCGTGGGGTGTCCAACGGAATCGACACTGAAACTCGGGGGCCCGGATGTGATCGCAGAGGAAGGGAAGCAGCAGCGCGTTCTCCCGCTCCGTGAGACCGACGATCCGGGTCGTCGAGTTTGCGTTCACGAAGAGCGCCTTGCGTCCCGTCTCGGGGTGGGTCCGCACGACGGGATGCTCGACCGGCGGCGCCTTCTCGAGCATCGCCGAGAGGTCCGCGTTCGTATGCCCGCCGGCGTTCGCTCGCATCAGCGTCGCCGTCAGGTCGTGAACCGCGGTCATGCCGTCGAGCATCTCGCGCAGCGCCGGCGAGAGTGCCTCGTAGGCGGCGTAGGCGCTCGCGAAGCACGTGTCCCCGCCGCGCTCGGGCAGCTGGATCGCGCGCAGGATCGAGCCCATCGGCGGCTCGGCCATGAACGTGTTGTCGCTGTGCCAGACGTCCGTGCCCTCCCCGCGCGCATCGGTCTGGTCCAGCACCAGGATCTCCGGATCGTCCCCGTGCTCCGTCATGAAGGGCGGGTAGCAGGGCTCCCCGAACTGGCGACCGAAGGCGATGTGCTGCGCGGGCGTGATGTCCTGGTCCCGGAAGAACAGGACCAGGTGCTCGAGGAGCGCGTCCTCGATCTGACGAAGCTCCTCGGCGGCGAGCGGGCGACGAAGGTCGACGCCTTCGACCTCGGCCCCCACCGTCGGCGTCAGCGGCTCGATCTGCAGTGAAGCCATTCGGCCAACTCCTCGCTAGGCGCGTTCATCGACGCGCTCGACCGAGACCGGGAAGCCCGTCATCCAGGGCATGGCGTTGATCGATTCCCGCGCCCCGTCCTCGGTGCTCGTCAGCCAGTTCGTGCTGACCCCGACGTCCGCGTACTTCGCGCGCTCGCGGGGCAGCGCCCCGAATCCATGCGAGACCGACACCACGCCGCGGCGCAGCGTCGGATCGGCCTCCGCGCGCACCCGGATCGCCCCGTGGCGGGAGGCGACCTCGATCTCGTCGCCGGTCGCGATCCCCTCGTCGTCCATGTCCTCGGGGTTCATGAAGCCCGGATTGACGGGAACCCGCGCCTTGATCGACGGCAACGCGAGACCGGCGGAGTTGTTGGCGTCGCGCAATCGACGAACGGCGAGCCGGTAGCGGAAGCGTTCGTCCCCGAGCGGCGGGCGCGCGAGCGTCTCGGCGAAGCCCGCCAGCTCCTCGGCCACGTCGCCCGGCAGCAGACTGAATCGATGCGGGCTCTCGGGATCCCCCGCCTCCACGACCTGGGGCTCCCCCGGCAGGAAGATGCCGCGCTCCGCGCGTTCGAGGTCGGCGAAGGCGACGGGCGCGTTCGCCGCCGTTCGTTCGAGCACCTCGCGGGTGCTCGGCGCCGCGTCCATCGGGAGAGCTTCCCCCATCAGCTCGAGCCTGAGGCCGAGCCGCTTCGCGAGCCCCCAGAAGTAGAGGTGATCGTCGACGACTTCCGCGCCCTCCGGCGGCTGCGCGATCGCGGGCGTGAAGCGCGTATAGGGCTCGGGCGAGACCAGGCTCTCGTAGAGCCAGATCGGCAGGTCGGCGCGCTCGTACTGGAGCGTCGGCGGCAGGACGTAGTCCGCCAGGGCCGTGGTCATCGTCGGGAAGGGCTCGATCGCGACGAGCAGGTCGAGCGAGGCGAAGGCGCGCTCGACCTTCCCGATCCCCGGGATCGCCGACGCGGGGTTGCCGCCGTGGGAGATCAGGCAGCGCACGCGTCCCGGCCCCGGCGCGAGGATCTCGTCGGGGAGCGTCCCCGTCGGCAGCTCTCCGTCGAGCTGCCCGAATCCGCCGACGCGGCTCTTCGCCCCCTCCTCCCACCACCGCGGCGCGGGGATCACCTCGGCCCGGATCGGTTGTCGGGCATGGATGACGCCGGGATGTTCGACGCGGTCTCCCTCGCGCAGGTACCGCCCGCACACGATGTTCAGACACTCGATCAGGTGCTCGGCCAGGTTGCCCCCGGGCGCCATGTCGGGCCCGGTCGAGCCCGCCGCCGGGCCCGTGCGGCACTCGTGCGCGAAGAGTCGCGCGGCCTCGCGCAGCGTCGACTCGGTGACGCCCGCACGTCGGGCGACCGCGTCGGGCGTGAACGGTGCGAGCGCACGACGAAGCGCCTCGACGTCGTCCGCGAAACGGTCGCAGAACGCGTGGTCCTGCCAGCCGGCCTCGAGGATCAGATGGAGCAGGCCGGCGAGGACGACGCAGTCCTCTCCGGGGAGCGCCTGGAGGTGGACGTCCGCGAACTTCGCCGTCTCGCTCCGCCGCGGATCGATCACGATCAGCTTCATGCCCCGCTCCCGCGCGGCGCGGAGGCGCTTCGTCGGATTCCGGGTGTCGAACCCGTTCGCGCTGACGGAGACGAGCGGATTGGAGCCCACGAGCAGATAGACGTCGGCGCGGCTCATCGGCACCCGACCGGGCGGCCAGAGGCCGAGTCGCCCCAGCGCGACCATCTTGGCGGACTGGTCGATCGTCACGGAGCTGTAGGACTTCGGCGAGCCGAGCGCCGACAGGAACGCGGGGAGCATCATCACCGACGAAGAGGTGAAGAAGGCCCCGCCCCCCCGGTATCCGGCGATCGCGCCCGGACCGTCCTCGTCGACGAGCTCCCCGATCCGCGTCGCGATCTCGTCGAGGGCCTGCTCGAGCGGAATCGGGGCCAGCTCGCCGTCGGCCATCCGCTTCATCGGCCGCAGGAAGCGCTGCGGACTGTTGTGCGCCTCGGCGGCGTTCAGCCCCTTGAAGCAGGCATAGCCGAGCGTCGAGGGATCCGCCGGGTCGCCGCGAACGCCGACGACCCGAGACGCCTCGTCGAGGCGCACGACGGTGCCGCACATCCCCATGCACTGGCGACAGAAGGAGAGCACTTCCCGGACCGCGCCGTCCTCGGACCGTCCTGTGCGTTCGCTCATCTCGCCTCCTCGTGCCGACAACCGTGCGGACGATGCTATCAGAACTGGCCGTTCACGTGGCGGCACGGGCACCACCTTCGCCGGGGCGTGCCGCGAGGTCGACGGTCGGCCCCATCCGGCCGGCCTGCGGACCTCGGCACGCGGGCGTCGTCCCGGCGAACGCTACCCTCGCGCCGGCGCTCGACACCCGAGACGTCGGAACCCAGGCCCCCCGATGGACGCCCTCGAAGAGAAGATCCGCAAGACGATGGTCGGCACGATCGCCGCGTACGACCTGCTCGAAGAAGGCGACCGCGTCCTCGTCGCCGTCTCGGGCGGCAAGGATTCGACGATCCTGCTCCTGCAGCTCGAGCAGATCCGGAGGCGCGCGCCCTTCTCGTTCGAGATCGAGCCGGTGCTCCTCGATCAGAAGCAGCCCGGCTTCGACGCCAGGCGCTACTCGGACTGGCTCGCGGAGCGCGGCTTCGCGCTCCGGATCCTCGAGCAGGACACCTACTCGGTCGTCGTCTCCCGGACGGCGCCGGGCAAGAGCTACTGCGGCCTCTGCTCGCGGATGCGGCGCGGCGCGCTCTACGCGCATGCGGCCGAAGAGGGCTTCACCAAGATCGCCCTGGGACATCATCGGGAGGACCTGAACGAGACGCTGCTTCTGAACCTCTTCTTCTCGGGCGTGCTCGGCAGCATGCCGGCGCGGCTCGAATCCGACGACGGTCGCAACGTCGTCATCCGCCCGATGGCCGAGGTCTCCGAAGCCGACCTTCGCCGCCACGCCGACGCGCTCGCGATCCCCGTCATTCCGTGCAACCTCTGTGGAAACCAGGAGAACGCGCGACGTCAGGAGATGAAGTCCCTGATCGCCGAGCTCGAGGGCCGCTATCCCGGACTCCGCGGCAGCATGCTGACGGCCCAGCAGAACCTGCGGCCCAGCCAGCTCCTGGATCGCGACTTCCCGGACGGCGACGAACGCTGAGCCCCGGCGCCCCGCTCGGCAACTCCGCGGAGAGCGGATATCCTTCCATCGAGCGGCTCCCCCACGGCCCGAGGGCGGCGCTGCCGAGGTCCCGATCGTCGTGACGAGCCACGCTTCGTATGCGGAGCGCGCCCTCCCCCTCCCGGGCCGAGGCGAGATCTTCTTTCGCGAGTCCCGCGGCCCCGCGAACGCACCTTGCCTCTTCCTCCTGCACGGCCTCGGCGCGACCGGCCTGCTGAACTGGCGAAGCGCGCTCGACGACCTCGCCGAGCGATACCGCGTCGTCGTCGTGGACCACCGGGGCCACGGTCGCGGCATCGCGACGCGGGCTCCCTTCCGGCTGGTCGATTGCGCCGACGACGTCGCCGCCCTGGCGACCGCCCTCGACGTAGACCGCTTCCTGGCCGCCGGCTACTCCATGGGGGGACCGATCGCCCAGCTGCTCTGGCGCCGGCACCCCGAGCGCGTCGACGGCCTCGTCCTCTGCGCGACGGCCTCGCGCTTCTCGTCCCGGGAGGCGCGTCGACTCAGCTTCCTCGCGAGTCCCTCGCTTCGCCTCTTCGGCCACCTGGCGCCGCGCGAAGCGATCCGGCGAAGAGCGCTCGACTACGTCTCGGGCCAGCTGGACGACCCCCGGATTCGCGCCCGGGTCCTCGAGGAGGTCTCACAGAGCGATCCCGTGACGATCGGCCAGGCCGCCGCAGCGGTCCTGCGCTTCGACTCCCGTGACTGGGTGGGCGAGATCGACGTGCCCACCGCCGTCGTCCTCACGCAGCGGGACGGCATGGTCCGGCCGGCCGCCCAACGGAGCCTCGCCGACCGGCTCCCGGACAGCCGCACCTTCCCGGTCGACGGTGATCACGCCGCCTGCCGCACGGCGCCGGAGCGATTCGTGCCGGCGCTGCTCGAAGCCTGTGAGTCGGTCGCGGAGCGGGCCGCCCTCGCCCGCTTCGAAGGCCTCCGGGCCGTGCCGTGACACCCTGCCGGGGAGCGCGCACGACCGACCGTCAGCCGAGCCCCTGCTCGAAGAGGACGAGGAGACGGCTCCAGGCGCGTTCGGCCTGCGGCTCGTCGTACACCCGGGAGTCGGGTGGGCACCAGCCGTGGAGCGCGCCTTCGTAGACCTCGATCTCCGCCTCGAGTCCGGCCTCGTCGAAGACGCGCCGCAGCACGTCCTTCGCCTCGGGCTGCTGCTCGTCGTCGTTCTCGGCGATCGCAAAGAGGAATCGCGCGTCGATCTCGGGGACCCGGAGATGGGGACTGTCGGCCGCGTCCGTCACGAGGCGCCCCCCGTGGAACGACGCCCCCGCGGCGATCCGATCTGGCCGGGTCGCCGCCGTGCGCACGACCATGGGTCCCCCCATGCAGTAGCCGAGGGTGCCGATTTGGCGCTTGGCGTCGACGCTCTCCTGCGCGTCCAGGAAGTCGACGAAGGCGTTCGCGTCGGTGGCGTGGGTCTCTGCGGTGAGCGCGCCCATGAGAGACATGATCCGCTCGCGCCCCTCCGGAACGCTGAAATCCGTGCCCGGCTCCGGGAGCGGCGCCGGGCCGCTCCGGTAGTAGGGATTCACGACCAGGACGGCGTACCCCGACTTCGCGAGCCGCTCCGCCATCGTCTTCATCGCCGGCCGGAGGCCGAACGCGTCGGGCCACATCAGGACCCCCGGATGCTTCCCTTCCGAGGGGTGGACGAAGTAGCCATCGGCGCGGCCGTCCGCCGTCGGAACGACGACGTCCCGCCCTTCCACCGTCGCCGCGCCCGCGGGCGCCGGCAGGACCATCGCGAGCCCCGCACCCGCAGTTAGCGTCCCGAACTCCCGGCGGGTCAGTCCGACGCGCTCCCGTTCGAAAGCATCCATGTCGTCGAACGCGCGCTCGTCACACATCGAAAGGCCCTCCTGCTTCTCCGAAGGACCGGACGATCGTGCCGATCGCCTGGCCTCGTTCCCGGCTTCGCCCCTCCCGTCGAGCGGCCTGCCGCGTCGGTTCACCGCAGCCGGTATCGCACCGGCAGATGCTTGAGCCCCACGACGAAGCTCGCCCGGATCCATTCCGGCTCCGCCACGAGCTCCCAGTCCTCGACGCGACGCGCGAGCTCCTCGACGATCGCGCGCATGCTCTTGCGAGCGAAATGCGTGCCCATACAGAAGTGTTCGCCGTATCCGAAGGCGATGTGCCGATTGGGACGCCGGTCGATCGTGAACTCGTAGGGCGCGTCGAAGACTTCCTCGTCGCGGTTCGCCGAGCCGTAGAACATCACGAGCGCGTCGCCCTCACGGAACTTCGTCCCGTTCAGCTCGGTGTCCCGCGCCACCGTCCGCTTCATGTAGTTGACCGGCGAAGCCCACCGGATCATCTCCTCGACGGCGTCGGGCGCCCGGGTGGGATCCTGCTTCACCTTGTCGAACTCGCCCGGGTTGACGACGAGCTGGTGGAAGCCGCCGGCGAGCGAGTTCTTCGTCGTGTCGTGCCCGGCGCTGAACACGATCAGGTAGTAGCCGAGGGTCTCCATCGGCCCCATCGGCTGCCCGTCGATCTGCGCGTTCGCGATCACGCTGGCGAGGTCGTCGGTCGGGTTCTTACGCCGGTCCTCGATGATCGGGAGGAAGAGCTCCATGAACTCCTGACCGAGCTGCGCGAAGTCCTCCTTCGAGTTCTGCCCCCCGCCGAGCTCGAGGTCGTCCGGCGCGAAGAGCCGGTTGGAGAGCTCCAGGATGCGCGCCTCTTTCTCCTCGGGGACCCCGATCGCCTTCGCGAGGACGCGGAGCGGATGGCTCACCGAGATTCCCATCGCGAGATCGGTCTCGCCCTCCCGCCCCTGCGCCTCGAGCGCGTCGACGAGTCCCTTCGCGCTCGCTTCGACGACGTGCTGCATCGCTTCCAGGGAGCGCGGCGTCAGGAACGGACTCGCCACCTTGCGCAGATCCCGGTGGAACGGGGGGTCCGTATTGATCACGACGCGCATCGCGCCGAGCCCCTCGTTCTCGTCGATGATCGGCTCCGCGGGCGTGAGCGTGATTCCGGGCGCGCTCAGGAAGAGCTCGGGCGTCTTCGAGATGATCTTGATGTCTTCCTGGCGCGTGATCGCCCAGAAGGGTTCGACCAGGTCGTTCTCGCAGCGATGGATCGGGGATTCCTTTCGCAGCTGATCCCAGATCTCGAAGGGAGGGCCGTTCTCCCCGTAGTAGGCCGGATCCACCAGCTCGGTTCCCGTCGTGATCGTCATCGCACCCGTCCATCCTGGCCGAGCGGAGGCGGACCAGTCCTCGGCCGACTCCCTCGTCGTTCCCGGCCGAGCATACCGCGGCCCCGGTGCGACGTCGGTGCAGGGAGGGAACGCCCCGTCCGCCGTTGGCGACACGATGGCCCGACCGTGGCGCTACGCCTCGGCGGGTCGCCCTCCCCCCGAGCGGAAACGCTCGGCGATCTCGCCCGTCGGCCACGCCTGGTGGTCCACGTAGTCGAGCAGCTCGGTCTTCCCCTCGGCGATCCTGCCCGTCGCCGCGTCGAACACCTGCCAGTGCATCGTGGGGTCGAAGAGCGGCTGCGATTCGACCGAGATCACCCGGAGCTCGCCCTCCTCGAAGCCACAGATCGGCTGGACGGCGCGCAGGAGCTGCTCGCCGTTCAGGTGCCCGTCGCCGAAGTTCCAGCCCAGGATGGCCCCGCCGAGGAGCTCTCCCTCCTGCCACTCGTACTCCTCGATGTCGTCGACGGCCGCGGGAACCGCCTCGAGCAGCGGCCGCCCCTGGAGATGCATGAAGCGCATGACGCCCATCATCGCCTTGGCGTACTCGAGCTCGACCGGATCCTCGATCATGCCTTCGAGCTGATCGAGGACCGTGCTGCTCGACTTCTTGAGCTTGTCGAGCTTCGCCCGGCAGCCGTTCTTCTTGATCAGCCAGACGTTGTAGGCCCAGTTCCCCGCGTAGTACCGCATCGAGGGGAGGAAGGAGACCCGAGACGGCACGAAGTTCCCGAAGATCGGGACGGCGACCAGCGAGAAGAGCATCGCCCCGAAGAGCAGGGGCATCTGCGTCAGGTCGAGGATCTGGGTCTCCGGATGGAACCAGAAGAGGTTCCATCCGCCGTAGATCATCACGATGTTCCACTCGACGGGCATGCCGTTCGGGTTGTTGAGCCCGATGAAGCTGTGGAAGCCGGTGAAGAGGATGCAGCCGCCGAGCAACAGCCACTCGTTCCCGGTCGCGTACGCGACGTAGAGGATGATCGGGATCGCGACCTCGGAGGAGTGACCGAAATGCGCCATCCGGGTGGCGAATTTCGAGGGCCGGAGATCGTTCGGATAGTCCGCGAAGAGCCGATGCTTGAGGATCTTCGGGAAGAAGGGCCCGTTGTTCATCATGAACATGATCACGTACGGGAAATGGCGATTCCATTTCGACACCCCGGCCCAGATCCAGATGAACGACCAGGTGAGCTTCGCGCCCGCGACCCACAGGTCGCCCTCGGCCGCGAAGACCAGCGCCCCCATCACGACCCAGTAGTGCTCGTAGCGCGCAACCAGGAAGAGCGTCTTGTCCAGGACGCCGTTCACGGCGACCAACACGAAGCACGGGAGGAGGAGCTCCGCCGTCACTTCGGGGGCGACGAGGACGCGAAGCAGGAGCACCTGCGTCACCACGTAGACGGCCACGTCGAGCGCGTTCCGCGTGTCACCGCCGATCAGCGGAGCGCCTCGGAAGAGCGGCAGCTTGATCGTCCCGATCCGCGCGAAGTGCCGGCAGCCGCCGAACCACTTTTCGTAGCGCGCGTTCATCGGCCCCCAGCCGCAACCGAAGCCGAAGAGCTCCCAGCACATCGCCCAGGTCATCGCCTTCTTGAAGGCGTCCCCGGTGAACGCCCAGTCGGCGAACTGGAAAAAGCCGGGGTAATCGGCATTGAAGCTGCACCAGAAGGCCCAGATACCGATCACGCCCAGGAGATACTTGCCCCAGTAGAGCGCCATCACGCTCGGCAGATTCGGACTCGAGTGCGCCCAGTTCCGACAGGCGAGCTGCAGACGTTCCGAAAAGTCGGCGCCGGTGAAGGCCTCCGGCGGATGGGGCGGCGGGCTCATCGTCGAGGTGGGTTCTGACGCGGACATGGGGACCTCCCTTCTTCTCTGGGACTTCGGATTCTAGACGGATCGGAAACGAGACGCGATCGGACGGCTGGCTAGCCGAGCGTCTGCTCGAGCACGTCGATCACGTAGTCGACGTCTTCGTCGGTGAGCCCCTGGTGCGTCGGTAGCATCAGCGCGGACTCCATCACCCGATCCGCGTTCGGGAATCCATCGGCGGGCTCGCGCCGCTCGATGTTCGCGAAGCCGGGCTGACGGGTGATGTTGCCGCTCCAGACGACGCGGGTCGGAACTCCCTGCTTCTCGAGCAGCTCCTGGGTCTCGCTTCGCGTGAGGCGCGACCCGGGTCGGAGGATGTAGGGGTAGAGCATCCACGTCGTCTCGACTCCGGGCGTCGTGGTCGGCCGGACGAACTGATCCTCGTGCTCCATGAACCACTCGTCGTAGCGGGCGAAGTTCGCGCGCCGGCGGCGATTGAATTCGTCGAGCTTCTCGAGCTGGACCCGCCCGAAGGCCGCCGCGAGCTCCGTCGGCTCGAAGTTCCATACCAGCGGCTCCTCGAAGACGAAGATGTTGTCGTAGGCGAGACCGTCGACGGTCGAGCTGAACCGATCGCTCTGCCCACGTTTGCTTCCGAAGAGGTACCGCTCCGAGCGACGCCCCCAGCGACGCTTCACCAGGCAGCGATCGTGGAGCTCCGGGTCGTCGAAGGCGATCAGCCCCCCGCCCCCCGCGGCCGTGATCGAATGGGTGACGGCGAAGCTCGTCACGCCGATGTCGGCGCGCGTGCCCGTCCGCGTGCCGCGCAGGAAGGTGTCGCCGAGCACGTCGCAGGTGTCCTCGACGACCTTGAGGCCGTGTCGATCGGCGATGTCGCGGATCACGTCCCAGTCGGGGCAGTTCCCGATCAGGTTCGGCGTGAGGATCGCCCGGGTCCTCGGCCCCACCATCTCCTCGATGCGCGTGACGTCGATCTGGTAGCCCGTCTCGTCCACGTCCACGAAGACCGGGACGACGCCGGCCCGGACCATCGGCGCGATGTCCGCGGAGAAGGTCAGGACGGACGTGATGATCTCGTCCCCGGGATCGAGATCGAGGAGATCGAGGGCCATGTAGAGCGCCGACGTCCCCGAATTCACCATGACGCCGTGCTGCTTCGCCATCAGCCCGGCCACCGCCGCCTCGAAGGCCACGACGTTCTCCCCGATCTGCAGGTGGCTGGATCGCAGCAGCTCCGAGACCGCCTCGATCTCCCGCTCGTCGTGGTAGCTGCCGGGCGGCGCGATCTGCCTCATCGAATCTTTCCTCCGTGCACGGTCACTCGCGGGACCGCGCTCCCTCGGACCCGAAGCGCGATCCGGATCGAGAACGCTCGCACCCGCCCTCCGCGGGGTCAAGCCAGGGGGGCCGCGAACACGCTCGCTCCGAGCCCGTGCTGGTGTACCGTCGCGCGCCATGGCGACGACGCACGACCTCAAGGGAGCGCGCTACACGCTCGGGCTCCTCCTCGTGATCTACGTGGTCAACCACATCGATCGACAGGTCATGTACATCCTCGCGGAGCTCGTGAAGAACGACCTCGAGCTCTCGGACACCCAGCTCGGCTTCCTGATCGGGGGCGGCTTCGCGATCTTCTACACCTTCGCGGGTCTTCCGATCGCCCGCCTCGCGGACCGCTCCAACCGCAGCAACATCATCGCCCTGGCGCTGCTGATCTGGAGCGCGATGACGGTCGCGTCCGGGCTCTCCCGCAACTTCCTCCAGCTGCTCGCGGCGCGGATCGGCGTGGGCGTCGGCGAGGCCGGCTGTACGCCGCCGGCCCACTCGATCATCTCCGATTCCTTTCCGCCCGAGCGACGCGCCGGGGCGCTCTCGATCTACGCCCTCGGCGTCCCCTTCGGCACGCTCTTCGGGCTCGCGGCCGGCGGCTACCTCGCGGAGGGCCTCGGCTGGAAGACCGCCTTCTTCGTCGTCGGCGCACCGGGCATTCTGCTCGCCCTGGTCGCCAAGCTCACGCTCCGCGAGCCCGAGCGCGGCGGGTTCGACCCCGGCGCGGACATGGAGCAGGACTCGGTCGGGACGACCTTCGCCTTCATCGCCGCCTTGCCGTCGATGCGCCACGCCCTGGTCGGAACGTCCCTGCAGACCCTCTTCCTCGCGGGCGTCGGCGGATTCCACGCCTCATTCCTGCAGCGCGTCCACGGCCTCTCCGTCTCGGAGGCCGGCCTGCAGCTCGGCTTGATCGCCGGAATCGCCGGAGGCATCTCGGTCTACGGCGCCGGTCAGCTGGCGGACCGGCTGAGCGCGCGCGACGTGCGCTGGCATTTCTGGATCCCGGGACTCGGCGCACTCGCGTCGCTGCCCTTCTCCTGGGTCGCCTACTCGACGAGCGACGCGACGCTCTGTGTCGCGATGATCGCGGCCGCCACGCTCCTGAACCACATGTACTCGGGGCTCGGCCACGCGATCATGCAGGGCCTCGTGAAGCCGCGGATGCGCGCCGTCATGTCGGCGCTCGCGCTCTTCATGATGAACATCATCGGCTTCGGCCTCGGGCCGATCCTGGTCGGTCTCTTCTCCGACTACTTCGGATCGCAGAAGGCGACGGAAGACACAGGGCTCATGGGCATCCAATCGGCGACCCTCGCCCTGCTCTTCTTCATGGCGTGGGCCGTCCTGCACTACGTGCTCGGCGCGCGGACCTATGCGCGCGACCTCGAGGCCAAGCGAGGCTAGGCGGCTCGCCCTATCGCTTCTTCTGGGCGGAGCGCGCCCCTTCTCCGTCCAGGAACCAGTGGAAGAACCTCGAAGGCCCCGCCACCGAGAGTTTGCCGCCGATCAACCGGAGCAGGTCGCTGAACTTCAGGGCGAAGATGTTCGTAAGGAGCCACGTATCCGGCGTCAGGATCAGCTTCCCCCGCTCGAGCTGCGCCAGGGACTGAGCCACGATCGCCGCGGGCTCCATCGACGCGCCGAGCTGCTTGATGAGCGAACGCCGCGCCGGCGTGATCTTGGCGTCGTAGCTCTCCGACCCTTCGATCCCGCTCAGATGGACCGAGGCGACCCGCACGTTCGACTCGCGGTACTCGAGCCAGAGGCTCTCGCAGAAGAGCCGAAGCCCGGCCTTCGTCCCCTGGAAGACCGCGTCGAACTCGAGCGGTGAGAAGCAGTTCACCTCGTTCAGCATCACGATCGCGCCTCGTCCGCGCGCGACCATCGGAGCACCGTAGTCGTGCGAGAGCACCACCGGCATCTCGAAGTTCATCTGCGCCATCGCGCGCTTGTCCTCGAGCGACAGGAGGTCGAAGTGGCCGACCCGGTGGAGGTTCGCGTTGACCACCAGGAAGCCGATCTCGAGATCGGCGGTCGCGTCCCGCAGCCGATCGAGCCCCGTGGCCTCCATCAGGTCGACGGCGATCGTTCGCGTCTCGACGCCATGGACCTGGCTGATCTCGGCCGCGACGACGTCGAGGCGCTCCTTGCGGCGCGCGACCATCGCGACGTTCATTCCCTTGGCCGCAAGCTGTCGCGCGAACTGCTCGCCCACCGTCGCGGTCGCTCCGACGACGAGCGCCCAGTCCCCGAAGAGATCCCGATAGCTCACGAGGATGCCCCTCGCGGCGCGAGGTCGAAGCGTCCGACTGCGGCGTGCGTCCCGCCGACGCGAACGCACTCCCTGTTCGATCCTGACCGCATGGGCCTCCTCGCCTCGGATTTCCGATTGAGTTCGTGACGGAGCGGAGGGTATCCATGCACTGGCCCCGAACGGAAGCTCGACCGCCCGACGCGACGAGGGCCGGAGTCCAGAGCGGCGGGGGGACGGGGTGGCTGGACCGGCCGTAGTCGACAGTCATATACTGTCGAGGAGGAGAGCGCCCATGCCCACGATCACTCCCTGCGACGCCGCGCTCGGCGCAATCGTCTCCGACATCGACCTCGAGACGCCGCTCGACGACGCGACCGTCTCCGTCCTGCGCGAGGGGCTCCTGCGCCACGAGGTGCTCTTCTTTCCCGAGGCCGCGATCAGTCCTGCCGATCAGGTTCGCCTCGGCAACGCCTTCGGCCCGCTCCAGCGCCACGCGGCCCTCGAAGCGCTCCCGGACCAGCCGGAAGTCGTCGTCTTCGACACCGATCAGGGAGCCGCGACCGCCGAGTGGTGGCATACCGACGTGACCTGTTCACCGACCCCGCCGCTCGGCGCCCTGCTCCAGATGGTGATCGCTCCGCCGTCCGGTGGCGCCACCTGGTGGGCCAGCATGACGGCCGCCTGGGAGGCGCTCGACGAAGACACGAAGGCACGCCTCGAAGGGCTCCACGCGGAGCATCGAAGCTGGTGGCAGCCCGTCGAGGAAAGCGTGCATCCCATCGTTCGGACCCACCCGGAGACCGGCCGCAAGGCGCTCTTCGTGAACGGCATCTTCACGAAGCGGATCGTGGAGCTCGACGAGGCGGAGGGCGATGCCCTCCTCGCCGAGCTGCTCGAACATGCCACCCGGGACGAGTTCGCGATCCGTCACGACTGGCAAAGCGGTGATCTCGCCTTCTGGGACAACCGCTGTACCCAGCATCGCGTCGACAACGACTTCGGCGATGCGAGGCGATGCGGTCACCGGGTGGCTATCGACGGGGACCGGCCGACCTGAGCCGAGACCGGCTCCGCCCCCCCCGAAGCGAGCGGCGTTCGTCCCCTCTGCGAAGGCGCGCCGACCGGCGGCTCGTTCCACCGACTACGCCTAGACACGACAGGGAGCCCCGGATGTCGCGAATCGACCCGGTAGAGCAGCTGACGCTCGCCCCGCTTCGCCGACTCGTCACGAGTCTCGAGCGACTGGTGGAGACCCACCTCTGGGCGCGGGTCCTCCTCGGCATGCTCGCCGGGATCCTGCTCGGCGTCGTGCTCGGTCCCGACGCAGGACTCGTCGCCCCGGGTTACGCCGTCCCGATCGCGACCTGGCTCGCCCTGCCCGGCCTGCTCTTCCTCGCCCTCGTGCAGATGATCGTCGTGCCGCTCGTCTTCGCGTCGGTCGTGCGGGGTCTCGCCGCGGGCGAGAACGTCGCGCAGCTTCGTCAGCTCGGCCTGCGGGGCGCCGCGTTCTTCGTCGCCACGACCGTCCTCGCCACCGTCGTCGGGCTCGCCCTCGGGAGCTGGATCGCGCCCGGGCGCTTCGTGGACTCGGCCTCGCTCCAGGCGAGCCTCGTGACGCCGGAGATCGTCGCCTCCACGGCCGACCTCGTCGCCGCGCCGACGCTCCAGCGGGGTCCGGAGCTGCTGATCGGTCTGCTCCCGACCAATCCGCTCGCTTCGATGGTGAGCGGCGAGATGCTCCAGGTGATCCTCTTCGCCTTCATCGTGGGCATCGCCCTGGTCAATCTCGCGCCCGACAAGTCGGCGCCGCTCTTCGACCTGCTGGGCTCCCTTCAGGAGGTCTCGATGACCGTGGTCTCCTGGGCGATGCGGCTGGCGCCCTTCGCGGTCTTCGGCCTGATGACCCGCCTCACGTCGACGGTCGGGCTCGACGTCCTGGCGGGCATGTCGGTCTACATGCTGACCGTTCTGCTCGGCCTCGCGATCATGATGGGCCTCTTCGTCGCGCTGGCCTCCCTCTCCGCCCGGATCGGTCCGCGCCGCTTCCTCGCCGCGATTCGCGACGTCTTCCTGCTCGCCTTCTCGACCTCGAGCTCGGCGGCGGTGATGCCGCTCTCGATCGAGACCGCGGAAGACCGGCTCGGGGTCGACCCGTCCGCGGCCCGCTTCCTCATCCCGCTCGGCGCGACCATCAACATGAACGGAACCGCGCTCTACCAGGGCGTCGCGACCGTATTCCTGGCGCAGGTCTTCGAGATCGACCTCTCGATCGGCGGGTTGGCGATCGTCGTCGCGACCGCGGTCTCGGCGTCGATCGGCTCGCCGGCGACGCCCGGAGCGGGGATCGTGATCCTCGCGATGGTGCTCGAAGGCGTCGGCATCCCCACGACGGGCATCGCGTTGATCCTCGGTGTCGACCGCATCCTCGACATGAGCCGCACCGCCGTGAACGTGACCGGGGACCTGACGGCGTGCGTCGTGATCCAGAGCCTCTCCGGCAGCACGGCCGCGGGATCCGCGGCACAGGAAGAGGCCCGCGCGAGCTGAAGCGCGGGACGGACATCGGAGCGACCGGAGGCGGCGACGGAGACGGTGCCGACCACGCGAAGCGCGGCCGGCACCGCCCCGAGTTCGACGTCGCTCGTCAGGCGAGACCGGAGAAGTCGAGCTGGCCCGTCGTCATGAAGGCATTGAAGCCCATGTCGACGTTGAGGTTCACACCGTTGACGTAGCGGGACGCTTCCGAGCCCAGGAACGCGAGATTCATCGCGATGTCGCGGGGCGTCGCGATCGTCCCGCCGATCTGGTCGATCGTCCAGCTCATCGTCTTCTCGGTCATCGTCTTGTTGAAGTCCGGCAAGAGCGGCGTGTCGATCGGAGCCGGGCACACGCTGTTCGTCCGGACCTTCGCGGCCAGGGTCTGCTTCGCGCTCTTCATCGTGTAGACCTGCACGCACTCCTTCGAGAAGGCGTAGCCGTCCCCGACGAGCTCCGCGTGATCGCGGCACCAGCCATAGAGCTCCTCGCGGGACTCGATCGCAATGCAGTCGAGGACCTCCTGGAGATGACCGGGCCACTGACCGCCGGCGATCGAGGCCGTGTTCGCGATCGCACCGCCCTCCCGGATCTTCGGCAGGAGCCCCTCGGAGAGCTGGCGAAGCCCGAGCCAGTTCACCGCCATCACGTCCTCGACGGGATGGGTCGCCGCGATCCCGGCGTTGTTGAAGAGCACGTCGATCGGTCCGTCGATCGCGTCGATCGCGGCCTCGACCGACGGCTCCTTGCCCATGTTCGTCTCGATGAAGCGGTCGATCGGACCTTCCGGCTCCTTCAAGTCGAGCGCGATGACCTCCGGGCGGCCGAGCTCGGCCAGCACGTCGAGGAGCGCCGCGCCGACGCCGGAAAAGGCGCCGGTGATCACGACGCGCTTGTTGGAGTAGTCGAAACAATGGGACATCAGTGGAAAGACTCCGAAGGAGGGCCCGCGTGGGCCGCGAGTGGGTTCAATAGACGAGTTCGGTTCGGGCGACGGCGGCGATCCGCTCCCCGGCCCGCATCGCCCCCGAGAGATTGCGAGCGACCGGTCCGATCTCGAGCTCCGCCAGGGCGCCCGTCACGAGGACCCGAGGATGCCACCTCAGACCGCGATCGACGATGGGGTAGCCGCATTCCGCGCAGGGCAACCCGTGCGCCTCGACCGCCCGATCGAGCCACGCTCCGCCCGGCCGATCGCTGGGGAAGCCCGTCGCGAGCAATACGCGGTCGACGGGGATCTGCTGCCCATCCACCGCGATCGAGATGCGCCCGTCTTCGGCCTGCGCGCCCTCGATCTCGACCTCTTCCCGATGCTCGACCGTTCCCTCGGCCATCGCACAGCGCAGCGCGGAATGGACGTCCGGCGGGACCGAACCGCGATGTCGGGCCTCTCGAATGCGACGACGCCGCTCGTTCGGGTCCTCGAGGCGGGAGAAGCCCGCCATGTACTTGGGCCCCTGCCACCCCGGATCGCTGTCGAACTGGTGGATGCGGAGCGCATGCCGGGAGAGCAGAACGACCCGCCGGCCCGCCCGAGCCAATCGGACGGCGACCTGGACACCCGAGATCCCGGCACCGACGACGGCCACGACGTCGCCATCGAGCCCTTCGTCGAGCTGGAAGCCGGGATCGAAGATGTGCTGGATTCGGGGCGCCTCGCCGCGCTCGGCCGCGCTCGCGGCGAAGTCGCGCGCCCAGGTCGGCCAGGCGGGCTCGCGCGGCGCGCCGAGCGCGAGGATCACTTGCCGCGCCTCGATCTCCGAGGCACCGGCTGCGTCCGGCGAGTCCTCCACCCCGACGCGCACGCAGTTCTCCTCGATCGCGAGCGCCGTCGCCCGCCCCCGTGCGTGGAGCGCTTCGAGCCCGAACCTCGCGACCACCTCGTCGCTGTGACGATCGAAGACGTCGAGCGAGGGCCTCGAGTACGGGCGCGTGAAGGGCCGCGCGAACGTGCCCTTCTTCCCCTTCACGAAGTGCTGCAGGGACGAGGACGAGAGGTCGAGGTGGTGCACGGCAGGCGATCGGAGATACCGCATGCCGGTGTTCCGCGTACAGCGCCTCCAACGGGCGAGGAGCACGTCTTCGTCGTCGAGAATCCGGACACGATCCCGGGAGACGCCGGCCTCGCCGATGAGCCGGGCCGCCGCGTGGACACCGTGGGGCCCGCCGCCGATCACCAACCAGTCGAGCATCAATGCAACCCCAGCCGCGGAGGCTCGCCGGCACGCGGGCCCGACCCACCGATCGGAGCGGGGACGAGCTCGCGCGCCTCTTCTTCGGAGAGGAGGCAGTCGTCGAGCTCGGCACAGAGGACATCCGCATCCAGCTCGAAGCCGCAGAAAGCGATCTCCTGGCGACGGTCCCCGAAACAGGGATGCCATCGCTCGAAGAGCCGACGACGCGCAGATTCGCACGTCGGCCAGGTCGAAGCGCTCTGACTGGCCCACCACCGCCCGGCGCCGAAGACCCGATGGACCGACCCCGCACACGAGTACCCGCACGACTGATCGTTGCGATCGGCGAGCCAGACGTTGCCCTTGCCGCGAACGATGTCGGAGGGCGGATCCGCCACCCAGGCGCTGAAAAGCTCGGGGTCGAAGGGCAGCGACCGTCGATAGAGGAATCGATCCTCCGCGGATGCCACCGGGGACTCCGCCTGAAGGAGCGCGAGCCACGGCGGAACCACCCGTGCCGACGGGGCCAGGGCGCTTCTCTCTCCCGCGTCACGCGGCCGCGTCAGGAAGTCGCGCAGCTCGTCATCCGAGACCTGGACCAGGCAGCAGGTCTCCGCCGTCGGATTCAGAATCGCCAGCAGCGGACGGATCGCCTCGTAGTCCGCCGCGCTGCCGGTCACCAGGAGGTGGGTCGCGGACTCGAGCTGGCCTACCACGATGTCGGCGACGGAACGTCCGTCTCGCGCGGTCTTCCCCCAACCGTGGGCCGAAATCGGCTCCGGCGAACCGAGCTGGTCGACCAGCGAAGCGGCGTCGACGACGGTGGCCACGTTGCCGATGCGCGCTCCCGGACCGAATCGCCCCGCGAGATGGCCGCACGCTTCCCAGTCTTCGACGAGCAGCGAAGTTTCCACGTGAGGCGGCAGCAGGACGACGGTGTGAGCAGCCGGCGCGGCCGTCCCCCCGACGAAATCCGTGAAGGCGTCGAGAGGCAGCACGTCCCGGACCCGATCGACGCCGCACCAGACCGCCTCGGTCGGCAACCCGCCGAGGATGTGCACGGGAAGGCCGTCGCCGAACCGCGAACCCGAAGGCGATCGCTGCCCGGCGCTCAACGCTCGTCGCCCCTCGGAAAGGCGCGAGACCGGGTTCGGGTCTCGGCGATCGAAAGGGCGCAACAGGGATCCATGGTCGGAACGACTTCTCCGTGAATGGGGCGTCACGGAGTCATTGCCGGCCGATCCCGGGGAGTTCCCGATGATTCCGGTCGAGGCGCGATCTTCGGGGAGAAGCCCTACGCGGCGCTCGCCGCTTCGTCGTGCTCCTCGCAGCGGTTCACCTCGACGGTCACGTGCGCGAGCTCGACCGCCGCCTGCATCCGCTGCTTGTACGCTCGGGGGGGCTCCGGCTCGTCCGAGACGACCACCGCGATCGCCGCGAGCCGACCGGGACCGACCCGCCAGACGTGCAGATCGGCGACCAGGTCGTGCGGGTGCGCGACGAGTGCGTCACGGAGTGCGTCGAGCGTCGCCTGCGGGACGTCCCCATCGAGCAGGACGGCGGCGGTCTGTCGCACCAGTCCGTACGCCCAGCGCCCGATGACGAGCGAGCCCACGATCCCCATCGCCGGATCCATCCAGCCCCACCCGAAGAGCTTGCCGCAGAGCAGAGCGAAGATCGCGGTCAGCGAAGTGAGCGCGTCGGCGAGCACGTGCAGATAGGCCGCTCTCAGGTTGTGGTCGTGGTGGTGGTGGTGACCCGGTTCGTGGGCATGCCCGTGATCGTGTCCGTGATCGTGGCCATCCCGCAGCAGCCACGCCGAAACCAGATTCACCACCAGCCCGACCACCGCGACGCCGATCGCCTGATCGAACGAGATCTCGCGCGGCGAGAAGAATCGGCCGACCGACTCCCAGACGATGAGCAGAGCCACGATGCCGAGCACGACCGCACTCGTGAAGCCTCCGAGGACGCTCACCTTCCACGTGCCGAACGAGTACCGCGCGCTGTGCCGATGGCGCCGCGCGAACCAGTAGGCGAACGCCGTGATGCTCAGCGCCGACGCGTGGCTCGCCATGTGCCAGCCGTCCGCGAGCAGGGCCATCGAGCCGAAGATCATGCCCGCAGCGATCTCGATGACCATCATGACGGCGGTCAACGCGATCACGAGTCGCGTCTGTCGTTCGTTCTGCTCCAGCTTCTCGCCGAGGTAGTCGTGGTCGTGCTGCCACGCTCCCGGATCCGTTCCGTGCACCGTTCTCGCACCTTTCGTTCGAGTCCTCTGGCGGGAGGGTAGAGGGACCTCGTCAGGACACGCTCGGCGCGTCGAAGGCACCGAACCCCCCCGGCCCTCCCCGCGCGTCCCCAGCGCCCCTCTGAAGCCCCGTCCGCCTCCCCTGAGCCGACGGAAGTCGACGTGGCGCGCCCCCTCCCATCTGGGCTTCCATCCGTTTCGCCCTCCGGACATCCAAGCAAGGAGATCGACCCATGGCGCAACCCCGGACCCGCACCGTCGCGGCCGTCATTCTCTTCCTAGGAGCGACCGGGTGGTCGGGTTGTGCCTCCCACACGCCTCTCCTCGAGTGCGACGCGTTTGGGAACGTGACCCCCTTCTGTGGATTCCAGAACCCCGAGGACCTCGTCGACCTGGGCCCGGACTGGATCCTCGTCAGCCAGATGACGCTCGCGGGGACCCCGGGCAACCTGCTGGCCTTCCGACCCGCCGACGGCACCCGACGCGTCCTCTGGCCGACCGGCGGAATGGAAACACCCGCCGAGGACACCGGGACGTGTTCACCGCCGCCCGTCGACGCGTTCGCGCCGCATGGCATCGATCTGAGCCGGGATCGACGGACGCTGCTCGTCGTGAACCACGGCGGCCGCGAGGCGGTCGAACGCTTCGCCGTCGCCCAGCGCAATGGCGCTCCCACTCTCACCTGGACCGACTGCATCCCCTTCGACAACGGTGCCATGCTCAACGACGTCGCCTCGTTGCCCGACGGCGGCTTCCTCGCCACGCAGATGGTCAGCCAGTCCGCCTTCGCGCCGCTCGGCCTGGTCCTCGGGCTCGACACCGGCCGCGTCTGGCACTGGTCCGCCGAGACGGGCATTCGCGCGATTCCCGGCTCGGAGGGCAACGGCCCGAACGGGATCGCGGTTTCGCCGGACGGCGAGACGATCTTCTTCGCGGAGTGGGGCCAGTCGCAGCTCATCCGTCTTCGTCGGGACGGATCGGATCGACGCGAGATCCCCCTCGGCTTCCATCCCGACAACCTCAGCTGGACCGCGGACGGACGCGTCCTGGCGGGCGGGCAGATCACGGGACCGATCGAAGCCACGGGCTGCTTCGAGCTGATGGAAGGCGGCTGCAGCCTCGCCTCGGCGGTCGCCCTCGTCGACCCCGGGATGCTCGGCGTTCGACGGATCCTGACCCATGATCCCGCCACCGCCGTCGGCGGCGTCTCCTCGGCGCTCGCGCGGGGCGACGTGATCTGGCTGGGTGCTTTCGGCGGCGACCGCATCGGCTGGATCCCCGCCGACTAGCGCCCGCGGCGGGGCGCCGCTGTGGTCTTCCCCCGATCCAACTACCTTCCGTTGCGCGGATTCTCACGGGCGCGCGGCCACGGGCGAAAGGAGCCGTCGATGGGACTTGCAGATCGCAGACCGCCGAGCGCGGAGGAGTACCAGGCCTACCGGACGCGCTTCTCGAACAAGGGGCGCTTCGGCGAACAGGACGAGCTCGGGACGCTGAACTTCATCACGCCCGAGGCGCGGCAGGCCGCCGCCGCGCTGGTCGAGCACGGGCGCGTGGTGTCGATGGCCCGTCCGATCGACACCGAGCCGGGCCCCCACAACCCCCACCCTGCCCACCACATGGCCAGCGTCGGCGCGTCGACGGGACTGGCGGACTACATCGGGCTCTTCTTCCACGGCTTCGCCCACACCCACCTCGACGCGCTCTCCCACCTCATGTCGAGCGACGGCCTCTACTACAACGATCATCCGATCGGCGTGACGACGCCGGGACTCGCGATGCCGTCGGGGGTGACCCTCGGCGTCCAGCGCATGCGCGAGGGCATCGTCACGCGGGGCGTCCTCTACGACATCCCGCGGCTGCGCGGCGTCGACTGCGTGGAGTCGGGCGAGCCCGTCCACGGCTGGGACCTCGTCGACGCCGCGGCGGCCCAGGGCATCGAGCCGCGCGCCGGCGACGTGGTCTGCATCCGATCGGGCCGCGACGAGTGGCAGGCGGCCCATCCCGACCACGGCGGCTGGGGCGTCGCCGCGGGCGTACACGCCTCGGTCTGCGAGTTCCTCTACGACACGGACGCGTCGATGCTCTGCTGGGACATGCTCGACGCGCCCACGGTCGACCAGGGGCTCCCGAACCCCATCGACATCGAGACCCCGGTCCACGTCCACTCGATCACGATTCCGCACATGGGGATGCCGCTGCTCGACAACGCGGACTTCCGCGAGCTGGCCGCGACCTGCGCCGAGCTCGATCGGTACGCGTTCCAGTTCTGCGCCGCCCCCCTCGTGATCGAGGGCGGAACCGGCTCCCCGGTGAATCCGCTGGCGATCTTCTGACACGCGCCGGGCGCGAGGACGGGGTCGGCGCGCGACCGCTCAGCGACGCGAGCCGTCGCCTCCGCCCACGAGGCCCCAGCGGACGTCGTTCTTCACGAACTCGAGGATCGGCTCCGTGCGGACGTCGACGACCCCGGGCAGACGTTTGACGACCTCGTCGACGAAGCGGACGAGCTCGCCCGGCGATTCTCGGAAGACGATCGCGAGCAGGTCGGCCCGCCCGAGCGTCGCCGCTGCGAATCCCACGCCCGGCTCGGCGGCGATCCGGCGGCCGAGCTCGTCGATCCGGCTTCGATCGCAGGTGATCCACAGGTAGGCCGCGGCCTGCTCCCCGAGCGCCGCGAGGTTCTGGATCGTCGTGATCCGCACGACGCCTTCCTCTTCGAGGCGCCGGATGCGGGAGCGGACCGTTCCTTCCGAGACCCCGAGAGCGTTCGCGATCGCCTGATTGCTCTGGCGGGCATCCGTCTGGAGCGCGGCGATCAGCGCTCGATCCGTCTCGTCGAGGGCGCGTGCCGGCATCAGAACCGCGACCAGCTGCTCTCGAACTTGAACAGCTCGAGGCCCAGGGCGGGCGACAGCCGCTCGATCCCCTCGATCGAGGACAAGCGGTTCGACACGAAATCGCGCAGCGTCTCGTGATCCTTGGAGAGGAGGAGCACCTCGAGATCGAACTCTCCGCTCACGACGTTGAGCGCGCAGACCTCTTCGAGTCGGGCCAGCTCCTCGGCCACCTCGAGCGTCGGACGACCACGGACCGCGACCCCCACGGCCAGGACCAGATCGTTGCCGGCCTCGAAGAGGTCGGCGACGGCGGTGATGCGCAGCTCGCGTCGCGCGACCATGCCGTCCAGACGGGCGGAAACGACCCGCGGCGACAGTCCGAGCGCGTCGGCGATGGCGCGATGGGACGCGCGTCCGTCCTCGCGCAGGACCTCGATGATCCGCTCATCCGTTCGATCCATCGCGCGCCCCTGCAAGCTCCTGGCGTCTCCGGGCCCAGCACCTTCGACGGGTTTCGGCCCCAAGCCTCTACGAATATCGACCCGAACCACAAACAGATTGACATCATTCGCAGCAGAGGCAAGCATGAATCACGATTCCGGCATCGGGCCGAGTCCCGGTGCCTCCCGTGGAGCGTCGAGCCTTCGGCGCCGGCGGCCGTGCTCGAAGCGCGCCGTCCGCAACCAGGAGAAAGCCCGCATGGATGCCCAGACGCTCGTCGAGAACGCCAAGGCGCTCGGCCCCTCGCTCCGTGAGCGCGCCCACCAGACCGAGCTCGACCGCCAGGTCCCCGAGGCCTCGATCAAGGAGCTGCACGAAGCCGGCCTGTTCCGCGCCCTGCAGCCGAAACGGTTCGGCGGGGACGAGCTTCCGCCCACCGCCTTCTACGAGGCGACGACGGAGATCGCCGCGGCCTGCGGATCGACCGGCTGGGTGTGCGGCGTCGTCGGGGTCCATCCGTGGCAGCTCGCCCTCTTCCCCGAAGAGACGCAGAAAGAGGTCTGGGGCGAGGATCCCTCCACCCTCGTCTCGTCGAGCTACGCGCCGACGGGCATCGTCGAGCCCGTCGACGGCGGCTACCGGCTCCGGGGCCGCTGGAGCTTCTCTTCGGGTTGCGGACATTGCGACTGGGTCTTCCTCGGCGGGATCGTCGTGAAGGACGGCATCCCGGACCACGTGACGTTCCTGGTGCCTTCCTCGGACTACGTGATCGACGACGTCTGGCACGTGACGGGGCTTTCCGGGACGGGCAGCAACGACATCGTGATCGAGGACGCCTTCGTCCCGGATCGCCGAGCACAGCCGACCGCCAGCGGGATCGGCGGCGCCGGCGTCCACGACAACCCGATCTATCAGCTGCCCTTCGCCTCGGTCTTCGCGAACGCGATCACCGCCGCGACGATCGGGATCGCGGTCGGCGCCGTCGACGCCTACCGCGAGCACACGCGCGAGCGGATCCGCGCCTCCTACGGCGAGAAGGCGGCGGCGGACCCCTTCGCGCAGGTCCGACTGGCCGAGGCCTGCGGCGAGCTCGACGGGGCGCGCCTGCAGCAGAAGCACAACATGGACGAGCTGCTCGAGCTCGCGAAGGCGGGCCAGCCGCTCACGGAAGAGGTCCGCGGGCGCGTCCGCCGAGATCAGGTCCGCGGCTCGCGAGCCGCGATGCAGGCGGCGGACCGCGTCTTCGAGAGCGCCGGGGGACGCGCGATCTTCCTCCACAACCCGATCCAGCGCGCCTGGCGCGACGTCCACGCCGCCAACGTGCACGCCATCAACGACACGGAGCGCGGCCTGATGATCTACGGCGCCCCTGCTCTGGGCGGCACCGTGCCGATGGGAAGCATGCTTTGAGCGGGACGCCTCGGCGCGCCGCGGCCATCACCGCGGCCATCGTCGGCTCCGGGAACATCGGCACCGACCTGATGTTCAAGCTGATGCGCTCGGAGATCGTCGAGCCCCGGTGGATGATCGGGATCGACCCGTCGAGTGCGGGACTCGAGGAGGCCCGGCGACTCGGGCTCGAGACGACGAGCGACGGCATCGACGCCCTCCTCGACAGCGCGGACCTCCCCGATCTCGTCTTCGAGGCGACCTCGGCGGCCGTCCATCGCGAGGCCGCCCCCCGCTATCGCGCGCTGGGCATCACCGCCGTCGACCTGACTCCGGCGGCGATCGGCCCCTACGTCGTCCCGCCCATCAACCTGAGCGAGCTCGAGCGCCCGCCCAACGTGAACATGGTCACCTGCGGCGGCCAGGCGACCGCGCCGATCGTCCACGCGGTCTCGCGGGTGGAACGGGTCGAGTACGCCGAGATCGTCGCCAGCATCGCTTCGGTGTCCGCCGGCCCCGGTACCCGCGCGAACATCGACGAATTCACGCGGACGACCGCCCACGCGCTCGAGGTCCTCGGCGGAGCCGAACGGGGCAAGGCGATCATCGTCCTGAACCCGGCCGACCCGCCGATGATCATGCGCAACACCGTCTTCTGCAGCCTCCCGCCGGACGCCGACCGGAACGCCGTCGCCGCATCGATCGAGGACCGGGTGAAGGAGGTCCAGGCCTACGTCCCGGGCTATCGCCTGCTGAGCGAGCCGCAGTTCGCGGAGGACCGCGTGGAGGTCCTCCTCGAAGTGGAGGGGGCCGGTGACTTCCTGCCGCGCTACGCGGGCAACCTCGACATCATCACGTCGGCCGCGGTCCGCGTCGGCGAGATGCTCGCTTCGGGAGCGTGCTAGTGGCCTTCTCCGAGACGCTCGACGTTCGAATCACGGACTCGTCCTTGCGGGACGGGTCCCATCCCAAGCGCCATGCCTTCTCGCCCGACGAAGTGGCCCGGGTCGTCCAGGCCCTCGACGAGGCGGGCGTCCCGGTAATCGAGGTGAGCCACGGGGACGGACTGAGCGGCTCCTCCTTCGCGTACGGCCGGAGCGCCGTCGACGAGCGCAAGCTGATCGCGACCGCCGTCGAGCACGCGCGTTCGGCGCAGATCGCCGCGCTCATGCTCCCGGGCGTGGCCGTGAAGGACGACATCGCGAGCGCGGCCGACCTCGGCGTCCGGGTCATCCGGATCGCGACCCACTGCACGGAAGCGGACGTCTCCGTCCAGCATTTCGGCCTCGCGCGGGAGCTCGGGCTCGAGACCGTCGGCTTCCTGATGATGGCGCATTCGGCCACGCCGGAGACCCTCGCCGGGCAGGCGCGGATCATGGCGGAGGCCGGCTGCCAATGCGTCTACGTCGTCGACTCCGCGGGCGCGATGATCCTCGAGGACGCGTCGGAGCGCGTGGCCGCGGTCGTCGACGCCCTCGGTGACGATGCCCAGACAGGCTTCCATGCCCATCAGAATCTGTCGCTCGCGGTCGCGAACAGCCTCTGTGCGATTCGCGCGGGCGCGGTCCAGGTCGACGGCTCGACCCGCGGCTTCGGAGCGGGCGCCGGCAACGCGCCCGTCGAAGCGCTCGTCGCCGTGTGCAGCAAGCTGGGCATCCGGACGGGCGTCGACCCGATGCGGATCATGGACGCCGCCGAGGAGGTCGTACGGCCCGTGATGCCCGAGGAATGCGTCGTCGACCGGCTCTCGCTCACGATGGGCTACGCGGGCGTCTACTCGAGCTTCCTGAAGCATGCCTTCGCGCAGGCGGAACGCTTCGACGTCTCGCCCGTCGAGATCCTGACCCGGGCGGGGGAGCGGAAGCTCGTCGGCGGCCAGGAAGACCAGCTGATCGACATCGCCCGCGAGCTCCAGCGAGAGGCACACGCGTAGTCGATGAAGGAGAGCGCATGTCCGAGGACCTGACCTTCGAGGCCACGAGCCGCACGGCCCGGGCCGGCGATCTCCAGCTCCACTACAACGAGGCCGGGGAAGGCGACGTGCTGATCATGCTGCACGGCGGCGGCCCCGGCGCGACCGGCTGGAGCAACTTCAAGCAGAACCTGCCCGCGTTCTCGAAGCACTTCCGCGTGCTCCTGGTCGACCAGCCGCAGTTCGGACGCTCCGACAAGCCCGACGCGAAGGAGCAGTTCAACGTGGTCGCCGCGCGGGCGGTCCGCGACCTGATGGACACGCTCGACATCCCGAGCGCCCACCTCCTCGGCAACTCGCTCGGCGGCGGGACGGCCTTCCGCTTCGCACTCGACTATCCAGACCGGGCGGATCGTCTGGTCCAGATGGGGCCCGGAGGCGCGTGCATCCCCGTCCTGTCTCCCGAGCCGACGGAAGGCGTGAAGATCCTCGGGCGCTTCCTCGCCCCGCCCTGCCCCAGCCGGGAGAAGCTCGAGGAGTTCGTCCGCATCATGGTCTACGACCAGAGCCTCGTGACCGAGGAGCTGCTGGACGAGCGGTACCGGGTCGCGAGCGATCCCGAGGTCATCCAGGGCCTCGCCCGGTTCCTGATGACCGTCATGGGACCGGACGAGGAGCAGCGAACGAAGGGCGAGCTGTGGCGCGAGATCCACCGGGTCACCCACCCCACGCTGATCACGTGGGGCCGCGACGACCGCGTCCTGCCCCTCGACGGCGCACTCTTCATGCTCCACCGGATGGAGAACGCCCGCTTGCACGTCTTCCCCCGTTGCGGACACTGGGCCCAGCTCGAGCACGCCCGCGAGTTCGAGCGGATCTCCCTGGACTTCCTGACGGCCGACGACTAGTCCCTGGAGAGGAGGAGCCCCATGTCATCCGAAGCGTCACTCGAAGAGATCGCCGCGGCCCTGCGCGACGCCGAATCGTCCCGGAAGCCGATCCCGCCCCTGGCGGCGCGCTGGCCGGATCTCGACGTCGCCGACGCCTACCGGATCCAGCTCCTGAACATCGCTTCGCGCGTCGACGCCGGCGCCCGGGTTCGCGGACACAAGGTCGGCCTCTCGTCGCGGGCGATGCAGGAGATGATGGGCGTGCGCGAGCCCGACTACGGCCACCTGCTGGACGACATGTTCGTCTTCGAGGGGCACGAAGTCCCGATGGGCGACATGATCGCGCCGCGCGTCGAGATCGAGGTCGCGTTCGTCCTCGGCGACGCGCTCCCGGCGGAAGGCTGCAACGCCGCCGACGTGATCCGCGCGACGGAGTTCATCCTGCCGGCGATCGAGATCATCGACAGCCGGATCGCCGACTGGCAGATCGGGATCGTCGACACGATCGCCGACAACGCTTCGTCGGCGAAGGTCGTGCTGGGCGGCAATCCGGTCCGGCTGACGGACGTGGACGTCCGCGCGATCGGGGCGACGCTGCTGCGCAACGGAGAGACGGTCGAGTCCGGGACAGCGGCTGCCGTTCTCGGCAACCCGGTCACCGCCGTCGCCTGGCTCGCCCAGACCGTCAGCGCCTTCGGTGTCTCGCTCGAAGCGGGCCAGGTCGTCCTGCCCGGCTCGTGCACGCGCGCCGTCGCCGTCGAGTCCGGCGACGTCGTGCGCGCCGAGTTCGATCACCTCGGCCCCGTCGAGGTCCAGTTCATCTGAGGAGCGGTACGGGTCGCCCCGACCGGCGCGCCCGCGCGCCGGCGGCCCACGCCTCCAGGGAGTAGCGCCCATGTCTCTCGGCGGAACCCTTCGCAGGATCGCGCTCGCGATCCTCGCCCTCTTCCTGATCGTCGCCGCGGTCCTCCTCGTCGTAGGCCTCCAGAAGCCGCCGGCGGACCCGACCCTCGAGCCGGCGTTCGATCCGGCGACGGCGAAGCCGATGGCCGTGCTCGAACGCCGACCCGCCGTGCCGGAACGACAGGCCTTCTTCGGCGATCTCCATATCCACACGGCGCTTTCGGCGGACGCCTTCGTGTTCGGCGTCCGGGCGATGCCCGACGACGCGTATCGCTTCGCCAAGGGCGCGAGCCTGGCCCACGGCAACGGGAGCGAGATCCGGCTCTCGCGGCCGCTCGATTTCGCCGCCGTGACCGACCACTCCGAGTTCCTCGGTATCACGCGCGAGCGAGCCGAGGGGGTCCTCGTCGAGCGGTCGCTTCGGGACCGGCTGCAGAACGACTCGAGGCTCGGCCTCACCCGGCTCTACCTCCGGACGATGGAGGAGCTCTGGGCCAACGTGGGCATGGAGGTCCCCCCGGAGCTCGAGCCGATCCGGAGCGATGCCTGGCAGACGATCATCGGCGCCGCCCAGAGCCACTACGAGCCCGGCGCGTTCACGACCTTCATCGCGTACGAATGGACGCGGAGCGGACCGCAGGGGACGCATCTCCACCGCAACGTGATCTACGGAAGCGATCGCGCGCCCGACCTGCCCGTCAGCGCCCACAACGCGCCGGATGCGCGCGATCTCTGGCGCGCCCTCGACGAACAGAGGGAGGCCGGCATCCCGGTCCTCGCCATCCCGCACAACCCGAACCTGTCCGGCGGAATGACCTTCGCCCTCACCGACATGGCCGGCGAGCCCTTCGACGAGGCGTACATCGCGACCCGACGCCGCAACGAGCCGCTCACGGAGATCTTCCAGGTGAAGGGCACGTCCGAGACCCACCCGAGCCTCTCTCCGGACGACGAGTTCGCCGACTTCGAGATCCAGGAGGGCCTCATTCCGTCGGGCACGACCGCGGACCTGCGCGGCGGCTATGTCCGCGCGGCCCAACGCAGAGGCCTGGAGGTCGCGGCCCGCTCGGGATCGAATCCGTTCGACTTCGGCGTGATCGGAAGCAGCGACGGACACGGCGCCTCCTCGCCGATCGAAGAAGACAACTTCTTCGGCAAGCTGCCGATGCTCGACGGGACCGCGGCGATCCGGCTCGATCAAGCGACCCTGATTCCGGAGGGCACCCTGCCCGCTTCGAAATGGGGCGCCGCCGGCCTCGCCGGGATCTGGGCGGAGGAGAACACGCGCGAGTCGCTCTTCGCCGCGATGCGCCGGAAGGAGACGTTCGCGACGTCGGGGCCGCGCATCCGCCTGCGCATGTTCGGCGGGTGGGACCTCGACGAAGCGCTGCTCTCGCTCGACGACCCGGCCGCGGAGTGCGACCGCCGCGGGGTCGCCATGGGCGGCACGCTCCCACAGCGGACCGAAGAGACCGCGCCCCGCTTCGTCCTGTGGGCGCTGAAGGATCCCGTCGGCGCGAATCTCGACCGGCTGCAGGTCGTGAAGGGCTGGGTCGATGGGTCCGGATCCAGTCACGAGCAGGTCTACGAGGTCGCTGCGTCCGACGGGCGAACGCCCGACGCCGCCGGGCGCATCGCCCCCCTCGACTCCACCGTCGACGTCGCGAACGCGCGCTACGAGAACTCGATCGGCGCCTCGGCGCTGACGGCCCACTGGCAGGACCCCGACTTCGACCCGACCCAGCGCGCGTTCTACTACGCCCGCGTGCTCGAGATCCCCACGCCTCGCTGGTCGACCTACGACGCGAAGCGCCTGGGCATCGAAGCCCCGGCTCCCCAGAGCCTGCAGGAGCGCGCCGTGGGCTCCTCGATCTGGTACACGCCGCCTCGCTAGAGAGAGGATCGCTGGTGGCACCCTCTCCAGCAGCGGACTAGGTTGGCTCCGCATCGCCGCCCGAGCAGGAGACAGTCGCCGATGAGTGCGCCCGAGACCTTCATGGACGACCAGGCGATCATCGACCGCGTCCTCACACACGTCCGCGAGGGCACGACCGACCAGGGCGACGAGGTCTGGCGCGAGCCGGTCGAGAACTACCGGAGCGAGGAGCGCTTCCGCCGCGAGCTCGCCCTGTTGCGCCGACTGCCCGTCCCCTTCTGCCCTTCCGCCGCGCTCCGGGAGCCGGGCAGCTACGTCGCCCGGACCGCGGCGGGCGTTCCCCTTCTCGTGGTCCGCGGAAAGGACGGGACCGTCCGCGCGTTCCGGAATGCCTGCCGGCACCGGGGTGCCGAGGTCGCGAATGGATCGGGCTGCGCCCAGAAGTTCGTGTGCCCCTACCACGGCTGGACCTACGGACTCGACGGTCGACTAGAGCGCGTCCACGAAGAGCGGGGCTTCCCCGACCTCGACAAGGACACCCACGGCCTCGTTCCCGTTCAGGCCCACGAACGCGCGGGGATCGTGTTCGTCACCCAGGAACCCTCCGCGAACGCGCCGGATCCGGGCGAGGGGCTCCCGGACCTGATCGGTCCGGACCAGGACCTGATCGACGCCCACGACAACGAGGCGGACGTCAACTGGAAGGTCTCGATCGAGGGCTCGATCGAGGGCTACCACATCCGCTTCGGCCACCCGGACACGTTCTATCCGTACGGCTACGACAACGTGAACATCGTCGAGCACTGCGGCCGCAACAGCCGCGTGACCTTCCCGTTCCGGCGGATCGAGAAGCTGCAGGACGTGCCGCCCGCCGACCGTCGGATCGACGGCCGGGTCACCTACGTCTACCACCTCTTCCCGAACTCGCTCGTGACGGTCCTGTCCCATCACACGATCCTGGTCGTGCTCGAGCCCGTCGCCCCGGGCCGAACCCGGAACATCGCCTACTCGCTCGCGCACACGGACGGGAACGCCTCCTCGATCGAAGCCGCGAAGCGCGACGCCTCGTTCGTGACCCAGACCGGCGCGCCGGAGGACCGCGCGCTCGCCGAGAGCATCCAGCGGACGATGCACAGCGAGGCCAACGAGGCCTTCACCTTCGGCCATTTCGAGAGCGCGATCGTCCACTTCCACCGCAATCTCCGGACGGCGCTCTCGGAGGCGGGACTGGGCGACCCCGAAGTCTGACGTGCGGACACGAAAGGGCCGACGCCCTCGTCACAGGCAACGATCGGGGATCCGAAGATGACGATCGAGGAGCTGGGCAGCCTCGGCGAGGTGGTGGGCGCCGTCGCCGTGATCGTGACCCTCTTCTATCTGGCGCGTCAGGTACGCGACAACTCGGCCCACGTCCGCGCGGCCGCGATCATCGAGATCAACCGATTGATCAACGAGGGCTTCGACCCGATCTACGGCAACCCGGACTACCTCGAGGTCTGGTTCCGGGGGCTCGAGTCCCGCACCGACCTGAGCGACTTCGACCGCAACCTCTTCGATCTCTTCATGGCGCGGATCATGAACAGCTACACGACCGTCCTCACGCAGACCCGGAAGGGCACGATCGATCCGGAGGACTTCGTCCGGTATCTCGGCGTCTACCGCGGGATCGCCCAATCGGCGGGCGGACAGCATTGGCTGAACGACATCGGGATGCAGCTGATCAGCGAGGACGCGGCGAAGGTGCTCGAGTCGGCGGATCCGCGCCCCCTGATCTCGCAGAGCTGACCGAAGCCTCGCGCCCCGCAGGCCAGGAGAACCGTGTTGACCCTTCGCGACGACTACTCGGGTCCCTTCGACCCGGACCTCACCCTCGCCGACTTCTCGCGCTCCGCGCTCGTCCGGCTCGGGTACGAGTACCTGCTGATCGGCCACCTCCTCGATCGCTGCGGTCAGCCGCTCGTCGGGATGGAGCAAGGCGCCGACGGCTTCGTCCGGTCGGGGATCGAGGAATGGATGGGTGCGAGCCCCATCTATTCGAAGCGCATGCAGCGCTTCCTCCGTTTCGAGGGCGACACGGTCGAGACGGTCTTCAAGGGAATCCAGTTCGAGGTCGGCTCGCCGCAGCAGTTCATGGACTTCCAGTTCCGGCTGGACTCGCCCGAGTACGGCGAGTTCTGGCTCTGCCACTGCGGCGCCCTCCTCGACATCGAGAAGACGGGCAACCAGCAGACCGTCAAGCTCATGTGTCACGACATCGAGGACCCGACCTTCGACGCGACGGCGGCCGCCACCAATCCGCGCATGGTCATGCGTCCGATCCATCGACCGCCGCGGATCGACGACGACGTTCTCGGCGTCGTGGGCAACGGAACGGGGCGCTACCCGCACTGCCGCTGGGCCGTCTCGATCTCGGACGAGAACCAGCCCTTCGAGCACCACCCGAATCTCGCAGTGATCGGCGACCGCAAGCTCGCGACGGTCGACCTCGTGCTTCCGGACGACGACGCGGAGCCGGGCGGCTGGTCGGACTACGCCCACCCCTTCGACCCGCACGCCACGCTCCAGGACTTCTCCCACCGCGCGCTCGTCGGGATGGGCCAGGAGTTCTGTGTCCAGACCCTGCTCCTGATGCAGTCGTTCCTCCTCTGCAATTCGCAGGCGCTCGGCGAGGAGAAGGGGATCCGGATGGGCGATCGGATGTGGGTCGGGCACGCGCGGACCGCCGTCGAACGGCTCCAGCACTACGCCGGCCTCGGGCTCGAAGGCGACGATCTCGAGACGATGGCGAAGGTCCTCCAGCTCCATCCGCACTTCCAGCCGCGCAGCTACGTCGACGTGCGCGTCGCGCTGACGGACGCGGACACGATCCGTCTCGAGATCCACGACTGCCCCGCCCTCCAGGAGGACACGGAGCTCAGCTGGTTCCGCCAGCTCGGACGGGAGCCCCACCCCGCGCTCGAGGCGATGGTCCAGCACGTGAACCCGCGCGCGCGGGTCCGCACCACGGACCCTGGCGAGGCGGAGCTCGCCTGGGAGATCGTGATCGAGGCCGACGCCGACCCGGCGCCCGAGCCTCCGGAGCTCGCGATCGCCCGCTTCACGGGTGGGTTCACGTTCCGGTTCGAGGCGCGGCGGGGGCTGCGGGTGTAGGCGGAGCTGGGCCCGCGGACACGCGGCGCGGCGTGGCACGAACCGGCGCCGTCTACGCCGAAGGACGGTGGCCCTCCGATCGCGTCTCGCGGGGCGGACGCATCGGGATTCCCGAGCGTCTAGTCCTGGGGAATCCGCACGACCATCGACTGGCTCGCCGTCGCGAGCAGGGTCCGGTCCTGGCTCCAGAGGTGGATCGTCGCGTACCCGAAGCCGTCCCCCACGTACTCCATCCGGTTGTCGCAGAGGACCCAGTCCGTGTCGACGAGCGTCCCGTAGCGGATCGTGTTGTCGAGGCTCGTGCAGTACATCGTCCGGCCGAGCGCATTGCCCAGCACGGACGGTCCGTAGTCCGCGATCACCGCGAGCGCCCCCGCGTCCTGATCGATGTCCTTCATCCGGACCCAGAGCAGCGAGCGGCCGCTCTCCGAGTTCGGCGTGCCCTTTCCCGAGAAGCCGAACATCCCGCGCGCCAGTCGGATCTCCGTGTGTCGACCGAGGGAGTCGCCTTCGTCCGCCGGACGCTCGATGAGATCGCAAGCCTCCGGCGGCGGGACGTCGCGCGGATGGTCGACCCAGGTTCCACCCACCGGATGATGCGGCTTCGCGCCGAGGGCGCCGATCACCGTGATGACCTCCCGCTCCCCGACGTGACCGACCACCCTCCCCTGTGTCACGCTCCGACCGACGGCGGGCAGCTGGACGTCCAGGTCGATCACCTCGCCGGGCTGCGTGAGGGAGAGATAGTGCCCCGTCGCCCAGATCACGGGCTTGTCGGTCGCGCGCGCCATCGCGTCGATCCCCGCCGCGAGTCCCACGCCACCGAACAGCGAGCCGCGACCGCCCGTGTAGCGGGGCGCGAGAGGAAGTCGCCAGCTCTTGCCGGGCTCGCCGGAGCCCGGCTGCAGGTCGAGATAGTCGCGTGAAGACGGCAAGGTCGGTCCTTTTCGAAGGGGATCGGAGCACATCGGGCGCTGCGCCCGCGCCCGTAGGCATCGTCGCCGGTCGCGGACAGGCGGAAGCGCGTCTGGGTGTTCCCGGCGCGCGGCCGCACGATCGCGCGGGACGCCTTAGAACGCCAGAGGCGACACGCTCGCCCCCCACCCACGCATCCACGAAGGCGGATCATGCCCTACGCACCCGACCCCGGCGAAAGGCGCGCCCGACGACTGACCGAGGAGTCGAACCCGACAACGACGAGCACTGAGAGGCAAGAGAGGGCAGGATGAATCGCGGAGCGTACGAAGGACGAGCCCGGTTCTCGCTACCGCCAACGCGGAGCGGTCTGACAGGGTTGCCCCGCCCGGGCGCCTCAGCCCCTTCCGGGGGCGACCGGGAACCACCGAGAGGTCGAAGAGGCCGTCATTCCCCGTTCCATCATGCCCGACCCCGCCCTCGTCGGCGGCCCCTCGCGTGAGCGACCCCCGTGATCGCGAGGCACCCGGCCACGAGCATCCCGGCCGCGCCCGGCTCGGGGACGGGAACGGACTGCCGCGTGAGCTCGCTCGTATTGCCGTCGGCATCCGTCGCGGTGGCGACGAGCATCCCGTCGAGGTCGCCCTCGATCTGGGGCACGACGCCGATCAGTCGATAGGTGTTCGCGGCGGTCGCGGGGTAGAGGTCGGATCCGACGTAGACGTCCGCCCGCCCGTCCGGCGTGGTCCGCAGGTAGAAATCGATCTTGAGCGGGTAGCTCGCCTCGAGCGGGTCCGAGTCGACGAGATAGCGGACTTCGAGGTCGCCGGTGACCGGGTTGAACTCCGTGAAGGCCGGATCCATCACCGGCAGGTTCTGACGCTGGTTCGCACCGACGTCGGCATCGCCGAGGTCGTTGTCCGTCTCCCCGTCGTCGCCGAGGTCGACGGGCAGATAGTCGAAGCTCTCGAAGAACACGTTCCCGCGCACGGTCGTCCCTTGAGCCGTCTCGAGGACCCGGATCGCCGAGTCTTCGTTGTGCGCGAACACGTTGGCCGCGGACGAGACCACCTCGTCCAGCGCGCCGAGCGCCGCGCCGATCGTGTTGCCACTCCCCTGGACCCGAACGCCGCCCTCTTCGTTGGGCGCCGGCGTTCCGTCGGGGAGCACGCCGATCCAGTTCCCGAGCACCTGACTCCCCGTGTTCGCCATACCGCCGGAGACGAGCTGGATGCCCGGCGCCGCGTTGTGGCCGATCACGTTCCCCGCGGCGTTGTCCAGGCCGTCGATCGCCCCGATCTCGACGGCGTCGGCGTTGGCGACGTAGACCCCTGCGGTCGAGTTCGGAATCGGCGTCCCACCGGGCAACGTCCCGATGTAGTTCGCCCGCACGAAGTTCGGCGTAGACGAGAACACGAGACCGATGCCGATGCGCTGATGTCCGACGATGTTGCCCAGGCCGGGTTCCCCGACCACGACGCCCTGCCCTCCGCTCACGACGATCCCGTTCCATTCGTTTCCGAGATCGTCGCCCTGGCCGTTCGTGCCGACCGTGTTCCGGGTGATCGTGTGATCGTCGCCAAAGACGAGGATCCCGTTCACGGCGTTGCCGCCGACGATATTGCCCTCGATGGTCGCATCGAGCCCGTCGATCTGGATCCCGTGCGAGCCGTTCCCGAGCGTGTCATCGAGGTCCCTGTTCAGGCCGACGATGTTGAACGCGATTCGGTTCGACCCTTCAGAGTCGATTCCGACGCCATCGTTGGCCGACACCAGGTTGTCTCGCACCAGATGCAAAGATCCGTCGACGATTTCGATGCCGCTTCCCTGATTCCCCAGCGCCGAGGTCCCGGCGAGATTGGTCCCGATCGTATTCCCGATCACGGTGTTCGCCACCGCGGGCTCGATGAGCACGCCGCCGAGGCCATTGCCGGAGATCAGGTTGCCCCCGCCTTCCAGCGCAGAGCCGATCTGGTTCCGGGTCGATCCGCCGACGAGTGCTATGCCGTAGCCGCCGTTCGGCGTGCTGCCGCCGAGGGGGACGAAGGTCGAGGAACCGAACGTGTCCGTCCCGATCAGGTTGCCTTTCACGTCGACGAAGAGGCTGTTCGCGAGGCGGATACCATGCGACCCGCTGCTTGCGATCACGTTTCGACGGCCCGTACAGACCCCCGCCCCGCACGACTTGCCGATCCGCACGGAGCGGGAGGCGCGCACTTCGATGCCATAGGCCCCGTTGCCGGTGTAGAAGACGCCCCGGGAGATGCCGAGGTGGCAGCCTTCGATCGCGACGTCCGCGTCGACGGTCGTCCCGATCGTCACGATGATGCCGGAGAGGTCGAATCCGTGGATCGCGAGGCCGCGGATCACGCTGCCCGTCGCGCCCGACCGGACGACGAGGCCTGCCCCACCGCCGGCCTGCCCGCCACCGATGTTGATGATCGGCTTGGCATTGGGATCGAGCAGCGCGTAGCCGGGCGCCGTATAGCCATCGATCGTGAGCGGATCGCTGATCGTCGGCAGGAGGCTGGTCGGGAAGATCTCGACGACGCCCGCGACCGTGGGCAGCGTGGCCGCGAACTCGACGACGTCGGCACCGGCGAGCGCGTTCCCCTCTTCGATCGCGGCGCGCAGGGTGCACTCGCCGGTGAAGACGCCGGGAGCGATCTGGATGAAGACCCCGGTGAAGCAGGCACCGTCCCCGGGAGTCGCGTCGCCTGTGTCGGCGGTCGAGTTGACCGAGAAGATCGCCGCGAAGGCGCTCGAGGTCGCGAGACAGACGCCGATCGCGACCGCGGTCGCGAGGGCGCCCTGGATGCGATCGAGCCCCCGGTCCCGGACTTCTCGTGAAACGCGTCTGATCGTCATGCCGTCCTCCCTGTCTCGAGGACAGGTTCGGACGGAAGCTGCGGCCGCTCCGTGAAGCGGTTCACGCAGGGCGATTTTCTCGGTTCGCTACTCCGTGGGCAGCGCGTAGGCTACGTACGTCGACCAGGAAGACCGACCGCCGTGACGACGGGGACTCAGTGAATAGGTCCGCTCCGCTCGGATCGGCCTAGGGCCGACGTCGCGCGGCGAGCAGACCGAGGCCGAGCCCCAGCAGCGTCGCCGTCCCCGGCTCCGGAACGAGGGCAAAGCTCTGGCCGGAGAGGTACTCCGCGTTGTCCCCGTCGAGCGCCGAGCGCCAGACGAGGACCTCGTCGAGCCGACCGCCCCAGTGGTTCTTCGCGCCGTCCCCGATCAGGAAGCGCGTCTGCCCGGAGAGCGAGCCGTTCACCGTATCGAAGCCCGCGCTGATCTCGGAGGGCGTGTCGAGCACGCCGTCGACGTACAGGTTCACGCCCACGCCGCTCTCCCAGGTGAAGAGGAGATGCTGCCAGTCCGTCGTCTGGTAGCCGGCGCCGGACTCGTACTGATAGTTCGTGCCATCGATCGTGAGTCCGAACTTGATCAGATTCGTCGTCCCGCCATTGCCGTTGAGCCAGCCCGTCCGGTCGTAGCGGCCGCCGAACGTGTCCGCGTTGCTCGGATCGACGCCATTCCAGAACGCGCGGTCCTGGCCGGTCGCGTCGGAGCGGACCCAGAGCGAGATCGAGAACGCGCTCGAGCCGTTCAGCGCCGTCGACAGCCCGCCCACGTCGACGTAGTCGTTCGCGCCGTCGAGAACGAGCGAGTGGTTGCCGGCGTAGGCGAAGGGCGTGTCGATCGACCACGAAGGACCGTTCACGAGCGACCCGTCCGCCGTGCCGTAGCTCGCACCGGCGGTCGTGCCCGTGCCTTCGTCGAAGAGCCAGCCCCAGTCGGCGTCAGCCGGTCAGACCGGGAGCGCCGAGGCGAGCGGCGCGATCATGAAGACGAGCGCCGCCATGGACGCAGCGAGTCCAGCCATGCGGCCGCCATCGCGATCCGCTCGAATGAAGGCGAAGAAAGTCATCTCCGGCGTATCGGCAGTGGCGCGAACGCTCTGGATCGGATTCCGCTGTCACGCGACTCAGGCGTGGGAGCGGCCGTACGATGCACGCGCGCTGCCGATCGGCGATCGGCGATCGGCGATCGGCGATCGGCGATCGGCTGCGGGACAGATCGAATTCGAACTGGCGTCCGGTCGCGACCAGAGATGCGCGGAGCGCATCTCCGGTCGCTCCACTCGCTGCTCGCTGATCGCTCGCAGCTCCCCCTCGAGTTGGCATGCTCTAAAAGCGAGAGGGTCCAGCTTGGCCCTGGGCCAAGCCCCAGTACGAAAAAAGCCGCCCCACTTTGTGGGACGGCTTCTTTCGTAGATGGAGCACGAGACCAGATTCGAACTGGCGACCCTCACGTTGGCAACGTGATGCTCTACCAGCTGAGCTACTCGTGCGAAATCACTGAATCTGTCGGCCGTCTTCTGCCTGGCCCGGTTGGGAGCGAGGGAGGCGGTGGCTGGTTCACCGCGACGGGCCGCATTTTATAAACGAATCGGGTTTCGGCGTCAACCCCCGGAAGGCCGCACGAAGCCTGCAAATTCAGGCACTTGCGGTCCTTTCCGGCCGATTCGCAGGGGCGGAGCCTAGAGCTTCGTGATCTTCTCCCGATCCGCCGCGACGTCCTTGGTCGCGTTCCGCGTGTCGAAGACCCGGGGCCCGACCTTCACGACCCGGTCGTAGTCGACGTTCGGGTGGTCCGTCAGGACGACGACCAGGTCGCTCGTCCGGAGCTCCTCGTCGGTCAGGTCGACGGACTTGAAGGACTCACCGTCGATGGTGCACTCCGGCACGAAGGGGTCGTGGTAGCGGATGTCGCCGCCGCGGGCGCGGAGGCCCGAGATCACGTCGAGGGCCGGGGACTCGCGCATGTCGTCGACACTCGACTTGTAGGCGACGCCCAGGATCAGGATCCGCGCGCCGTTCACGGCGAGGCGGTCTTCGTTGAGCATCTCGGCCACGCGGTCGACGACGTGGTCGGGCATGCCGGAGTTCACTTCCGTGGCGAGCTCGATGAAGCGCGCAGGGAAGTTCAGGCTCTTCATCTTCCACGAGAGGTAGGCCGGATCGACGGGGATGCAGTGGCCGCCGAGGCCCGGGCCCGGAGTGAACTTCATGAAGCCGTAGGGCTTGGTCGCCGCGGCGTCGATCACTTCCCAGACGTCGAGGTCGAGCTTCTCGCACATGAGCGCGACCTCGTTGGCGAGGCCGATGTTGATCGCGCGGAAGGTGTTCTCGAGGAGCTTCACCATCTCCGCGGACTGGGTCGAGGAGACGGGGACGGTCGTGTCGAAGACGGTGTCGAAGACGGCGCAGGCGAGGTCCGTGCAGAGCGCGGTCTCGCCGCCCACGACCTTCGGCACGTTCTTCACCTTGAACTTCGTGTTCGCCGGGTCGATCCGCTCGGGGGCGAAGGCGATCGAGAAGTCCTTGCCGATCTCGAGACCCGAATCGAGGAGCATCGGGATCACGAACTCGTGGGTCGTGCCGGGATAGGTCGTCGAACCGAGGATGATCAGCTGGCCTTCGTGGAGGTGCTTGCGGATCTCGTCCACGGCGGAGGCGATGTAGGAGACGTCGGGGTCGCGGGTCTTGTTGAGGGGCGTCGGGACGCAGATGTTGATCACGTCGACGTCGGCCAGCTTGGTGAAGTCGGCGGTCGCCTCGAAGCGGCCCCCGTCGATCTGGGTCCGGAGCTCCTCGGACGGCACGTCGCCGATGTAGGAACGGCCCTCGGAGAGGGTTCGAATCTTGCTCGCGTCGACGTCGAAGCCGAATACGCGGAAGCCGGCTTCACCGAGCTCGACGGCGAGCGGAAGGCCGACGTAGCCGAGACCGATCACGCCGATGCGCGCCTCGCGGGCGTCGATCTTCGCGCGGAGATCCTGGAGCTTGCTCATTGGGGGGCATCCTGTTCGAGGCCCGGAGGCCTCGGTGGGAATCGTGGGGATCTGGGGGATTCGGAGTCGGAACGGCGCAACGCCCGCCCTACTCGAGGTGAGTCACCGCCGGGAAGGATGGGTTGCCTGCGATCTGCGGGCCATCCACCCAGAGGATGCACTCTCCGGGACCGAAATCCCGGACGACGCGCAAACGTCGCTCAGGCGTCCCGATCCCCGCCGAAATAGTCGGTGAAGTACAGCCAACCCGACCACAGCGTGAGTGCCGTCGCGGCGGCCAGAAGTGTCATTCCAACGGTGTGGGCCGGCAATCCGATCGTCTCGTAGTGAAAGAGCAGCGCACCGATCGCGCTGCTCTGGACGACGGTCTTGAGCTTCCCGGGCCAGGCGGCGGCGACGACGTGGCCGGCGCTCCCTGCCATGCCGCGCAGGCCGGTCACGGCCAGCTCGCGGCCGACGATGACCACGACCATGGCCGCGCCCCACAGGGGGATACGCCCGACGGCGAGGAGCATGATCAGCGCGGTCGAGACGATCAGCTTGTCCGCGAGGGGATCGAGCAGCTTGCCGATCCGCGTCACGTCCTTGCCGCCGTTGCGCCGGGCCAGGTAGCCGTCGAGCCAGTCGGTGAGCGCCGCGACGATGAAGGCCCAGGCCATGAACGTCGAGCCGGGCTCGGACATCGCCATCGGCAGGAAGAGCAGGATCGGCACGACGCCGATCCGCAGCATGGTCACCGTGTTCGGAAGATTCCAGAAGCGTTCGACCGGCATCCCGGACGCGTCGAGCTGGGGCGCAGCACCCTGCCCCCCCGGCGCGCGTTCGGGCAGTCCCTCGCCTGCCTCGGACGAAGAGGGATCCGGGCCGCCTGCCTGCGTGCTCATGATATCCCCTCTCGCTCGCGCACCCCGGTCGGGGAACTGGATCACCACCGGTCCGGAAGGGGCGCCCGCGCCGGACTCGTGTTCCGTCGAATCGAACATCGCGCTATCGCCCCCCCAGCGCGCGACCTGCGGGTCCACCTCGACGCACGCTCGGTGCAGCCGGCGCCTGCCCCGCCCGGGGCGTCGCCGCCAGGCGCGTGGGGCGCTCGAAGTCGGACCAGTAGCCGCGATAGTACTCCAGGACCCGCTTCACGTAAGCCTGGGTCTCGCGGTACGGCGGGATGCCCCCGTACCGGTCGACGGTCCCCGGACCGGCGTTGTAGGCTGCCAGCGCCCGCTTCACGTCGCCGTAGCGGTCGAGCATGGCGCGCAGGTATCGCACGCCCCCGTCGATGTTCTCGACTACGCCGAAGGGGCGCTCCACCCCGAGCTCCGCCGCCGTCGCGGGCATCAGCTGCATCATCCCCTGGGCCCCGGCATGAGACTCCGCGCCCGGCTCGAAATTCGACTCCGCCGCGATCACGGCCTTCACGAGCGCCGGATGGACGCCGTAGCGACGGCCCTTCTGCTCGATCAGCCGGTCGTAGTCCCGCTCGGTCGGCACCAGGGCGCGTGGCCGCGGCGTAATGACGATCCCTTCCTGGTGGACCGGCCGCATCCGCTCGTAGCGGGCGTCCCGGGGCGAATCGCTGAAGTGGACCGCGCCGTGGGCGTCGATGAACTTGTAGAAGCCCCCCGCGGCCGCCGGCCCGGTCAGGGCCCACGTCACCATGCCCGCGACGAGCACGAACGCGCCTCGCATCCTGCTGGGCCGATTTCGACGGATCCGGATCAAGCTCGAGCTCCGGGCGTCGGTCGCGGGCACCGACTCCCCCTGCGGGGTGAATGAAACCCTTGCCCGATCCACGATGGATCACAGCGCAAGGGCCCGATAGAATTCCCGTTTTCGCTATCGGATCCTTCGGGGTAGGACCTGAGCCGGTCCCTGCATGGCGCGACCATGCCCCCCTCTGCCCCCGAGAGCCCCGACGACTACATGTCTCCTGCCTCCCTACAGCGCCCCACGGCTCCGAGCGACGACGCGCCCCGCGCTTTCGACTTCCTGGTGATCGGATCCGGGCTCGCCGGGATGCACTACGCGCTCCGCGTCGCCGAGGCCGGCGACGTCGCGATCATCACGAAGCGCCAGGCGACGGACTCGGCGACGGACTGGGCCCAGGGTGGGATCGCCGCGGTGCAGGCCCCCGAGGACTCCTTCGACGCCCACGTCGAGGACACCATGAACGCGGGGGCGGGCCTCTGCCACGAGGACACGGTCCGCTTCGTCGTCGAGCACGGCCCCGACGCGATCCGCTCGCTGCGCAAGAACGGCGTCGAGTTCGACCCGCCGCGGGAGCCCGGCGCTCCGGGCAGCCCGGAGTACGACCTGACCCGCGAAGGCGGTCACACCCAGCGCCGGATCCTCCACAACAAGGACGCGACCGGGCGCGAAATCGAACGGGCGCTCCTGGCCCGCGTTCGCGCCCACCCGCGGATCGCTCTCTTCGAGGACCACTGCGCGATCGACCTGATCACCGCCACCAAGGCCGGGCACAACGGCGCGAACCGGGCGCTCGGCGCCTACGTCCTCGAGGCCTCGACGGGCGAGGTCCACGCCTATACCGCCCCGATCACCCTGCTCGCGACCGGTGGCGCCGGCAAGGTCTACCTCTACACGAGCAACCCGGACGTCGCGAGCGGCGACGGCATGGCCATGGCGTATCGCGCGGGAGCCACCCTCGCGAACATGGAGTTCATGCAGTTCCACCCGACCTGCCTCTTCCACCCGCAGGCCAAGTCCTTCCTGATCACGGAGGCCGTCCGCGGCGAAGGCGGCATCCTGTGCCGCCGGAGCGGCGAGCCCTTCATGCAGGACTATCACGCCATGAAGGATCTCGCGCCGCGCGACGTGGTGGCCCGCGCGATCGACACCGAGCTCAAGCGCAGCGGCGACGACTACGTCGTGCTCGACATCACGAGCAAGGATCCGAGCTTCGTCCGGGGACGCTTCCCGATGATCTTCGAGCGTTGCCTCAAGTACGGGATCGACATCACCCGCGAGCCGATCCCGGTCGTCCCGGCCGCGCACTACTGCTGTGGCGGCGTCCGCACCAACGATCAGGGTGAGAGCGACCTCTCGAACCTCTTCGCGGCGGGCGAGGTCTCCTCGACCGGACTCCACGGCGCGAACCGTCTCGCTTCGAACTCGCTCCTCGAGGCGATCGTCTACGCGGACGCCGCAGCCGACGAGTCGATCCGTCGCCTGCCGGAGATTCCGCCTGCTGGCGACATCCCGGCGTGGACCCACGGCGAGGCGACGCCGATCCACGAAGCCGTCGTGATCACCCAGAACTGGGACGAGATCCGCCGCTTCATGTGGAACTACGTCGGCATCGTCCGCAGCGATCGCCGCCTCTCCCGCGCCCAGCACCGGATCGACATGCTGCGCGAGGAGATCAACGAGTACTACTGGAACTTCCGCGTGACGCCGGAGCTGATCGAGCTCCGCAACCTCGCGACCGTCGCCGAGCTGGTCATCCAGAGCGCCGCCTTCCGTAAGGAGAGCCGCGGGCTCCACTACAACCTCGACCACCCGGATCGCGACGACGAGCGCTTCGGACGGGATACGCTGATCCAGCGTGGAGATACGCCCTGGATCAGCCCGACCTGAAGGCGGCCGCGACCCGCCTCCGCTCGCGATCGCGCGTCCCGGCTTCCTGCCTGGCACTCTTCGCGGCCTGCCTGGCCCTCGCGCTCCCGTCGAGGGCCCTCGTCTTCGCGAGTCCCGACATGGAGCCCGCGAGCGCGGTCCCGCCCGACTTCCCCTACTGGCACCACGTCACCCAGCGGCGCTACGACGGCCCGACGGTGATCTACCTGGGAAACGGCTACGCCCTCACGGCCCGGCACGTGGGCATGGGCGAGATCTTCCTCGACGGCGAGATCTTCGAGCCCGAGCGGGGCTCGAAGCGGACGATCCTCAACAAGAACGGAACCGCCGCGGACGCGATGGTCTTCTCGCTGGAGGACGAGCGGCCCTTCCCGGACTGGCCCGTCGTTCCGATCGCGACGGAGCCGCCCCGCGACGGCGAAGACGTCGTGCTGATCGGATTCGGGCGCGAGCGCGCACGGGTCGACGAGCTGGAAGACGATCAGGGACCGCTCTTCAGCTTTCGCTGGACCGATCGGGGCGCCAAGCGCTGGGCCACCAACCGGATCTCGAGCACGTTCGACGTCCTCGCCCAGGGCAAGATGACGAGCCGCGCGTTCGTCCTCCGCTTCGACGAGCCCTACTCGCAGCACGCGACGCGCTACGAGGCCCAGGCCGCCGTAGGGGATTCGGGGGGCGGCGTCTTCGTCGAGCGGGACGGCGAGTGGCAGCTGCTCGGCCTGATGGTCTCGGTCTCCGGCGTCCGGAACGCGCCCCGGAGCGGCGCCGTCTACGGGGACCGGACCTACGTCGTCGATCTCTCGCACTACCGTACGGAGGTCCTGCGCTGGACCCGCGCCTCCTGCTCCAACGAAGTCGACGACGATGGCGACGATCGGATCGACTTTCCGGACGACCCGGGATGCGACGGGCCGAACGACCGCAACGAGCGGGATCCGTCACTCCTTTCGGATCCCTCGTTCTGGATCGCGGGCAGCGCCTCGCTCGGGATCGTGGCCGTGGCCGGCTTCGCACTCGTACGGGTCCGGCGCACCCGACCGGCGAAGACCGATTAGCGCGGGACGAGCACGCCCATCTCGACGAGCCCCATCACGGAGGCGCGGATCGATTCCGGCGACTCGGGGATCACGTCGCAGAACTGCACCACGCTCATCCCCGCGCGCGCCAGCTCGAGGACCGCATCCTCGGTCTTGTCGAGACTGCCGCGGGAGAGCTCCGCCTGTTCGAAGTCGATCTCGAACTTCGTCGTGTCCTCGACCGGGATCGTCGCGACCGCCCCGGCGCCATCGGGACCGAAGGCCGCGTGGAGTCCGGCATCGGACACCTCCTGCTCCGCTTCGTCGAGGGTGCAGACGGCGTCGAGCACCGCGGCGCCGAGCGGCCTCGGCTCGGCCGACGCCAGCAGTGCTTCGTCGACGGTCGCTTCGAACTCGAAGAGCCCGTCGCCCCAGGCGAGCATCGACACCAGCGCCTCCTTGCCGGTCTGCGCCCCCAGCTCGACCGCCAGGAGCTGGTTCTCCGCGAACGCGATCCACCCCTGCTCTCCCTCGTGCTCCACCACGAGGGTGCCGCGGGGCGCCGACGAGCCGAACATCTGGAGCATGTTCGCCAGGCCGAGATCCTTCAGGGATCCGCTGATCCCGCCGAGGCGACTGCGGTGCCCGGCTTCGCGGAGGGCTTCGAGGACGCCGTTGATCGTCGGGTCGGCGACCTGATTCCGGTCGAAGGCCACCGCGACGGCCGCAATCCGCCCCTTCTTGTTCGGGACCTGGCGAACCACCTTGCCGTCGATCTCGATCGACGGGACGCCGCTCGGATGCCAGAGGCAGATCCGGACGATCTCGCCGATCGGGAGGACGTCGCCCTTCATCGAGAGGAGGATTCCCGTCGCGGACAGATCGCGCGAGGTCGCCTCGAAGGGCGGGCGACTCATCGGCATCACCCGCACGGGCACGCGGACCGCGCCCCGCTTCGCGCTGCGCCGACCCGGCTCCTGACTGTCGACGTCGGGCGCCGCGGACTCGGCCGCCTCCTGCCCGAGCAGCGGCTCGAAGCGCTCGCGCAGCACCGTGGCGTTCGCCTCGAACTGCACGGCTACGCCCGGCTTCGCCCCGCTCGCGGCCAGCTCGGCGGGCACGACGTGAACGACCTCGCCTTCGAGGGTGAGCGCCGGCGCGGGCTCGGAGTCCGGCTTCGCTCCGGGCAGGTAGTCGAGCACGATCTCGACGAGGACCGGTCGGCGCACCTCGAACTCGGCGGCGGTTTCCACGAACACGCCGCGGTTCGCGATGTTCTTCTCGAACTCGTCGCGGAGCGCTTCGGGAGACGCGAAACGAACTGTCAGGGTGTCTTCGGTCACGGAGCCAAGCCAGAAGCGGAGAGCGAGCCACGAAGCGTGACCGCCGAGCCGGGGTCGATCCCCGGTTCCGTCCGTTTCTCTTCGGCCTCCCCGGTTTTCCTCCGAAGGGATTCCGATACGGATTTCGCGATGGCTTTCGAGAAGCCGGCAGGGCGCAGGCAACCGAGCGGCAGAACCGCTCGGCCGGACGCACGCGCAGGAGATCCGGCGTCGGGCTCGCTTCCGATCGCCCGGCGCCCGGATCGCGACGCCCCGGCGCCCGCCCGCTAGAGACCCGTGTCCTCTTCCTTGACGGCGCGGAAGAGCGTCAGCTGCGGGGCGACCGCAGAGGCGTCGACGGGGACCGGGTAGTCATCGGAGAAGCAGGCATCGCAGATCCCCCGCTTCAGCTCGTTCGCGGCGGTCTGCCGCAGTCCCTCGACCGAGAGATAGCCGAGGGTGTCCGCCCCGATCTTCTCGCGGATCTGATCGATCGAGAACTGACAGGCGATCAGCTCCTCCCGGCTCGGCGTGTCGATCCCGTAGTGGCAGGGGCCGATCGTCGGCGGCGAAGAGATCCGGACGTGGATCTCACGTGCGCCGGCAGCGCGGAGCATGCCGACGATCTTGAGCAGCGTCGTCCCACGGACGATCGAGTCGTCGACGAGCACGATGCGCTTGCCGTCGAGGAAGCCCTTGATCGGGTTGTGCTTCACCCGGACCTTGAAGTCGCGGATCGTCTGGGTCGGCTCGATGAAGCTCCGGCTGACGTAGTGATTGCGGATCAGCGCCGTCTCGTACGGGATCCCCGCCTCTTCCGCGTAGCCGAGCGCTGCCGCGTTTCCGGAGTCGAGCACCGGCGCCACCATGTCGGCCGGGACGTCGTGCTCCCGCGCGAGCACGCGGCCGAGCTCCTTGCGATACGCGTAGACGTTGTTGCCGACCAGGTTCGAGTCCGGCCGCGCCACGTAGATCTGCTCGAAGATGCAGAAGTGTTCCTTCGCGTCCCGCTGCAGGGGGCGGATCGAGCGCAGGCGTCCGCGCCGGATCACGACGACCTCTCCTGGCTCGACGTCCCGCTCGTGGGTCGCCCCGATCAAGTCGAGCGCGCAGGTCTCGCTCGAGAGGATCCAGGCGCCGTCCTTCCGACCGATCGAGAGCGGCCGGAAGCCGTGGGGGTCTCGCGCCGCGATCAGCGCGTCGTCGGTGAGCAGTAGGATCGAGAATGCCCCCTTCACCCGGGAGATCGCGTCGATGAAACGATCCTCCATGTGGCCTTCGCGGGAGCGCGCCAGCAGGTGGAGGATGACCTCGCTATCGGAGGTCGAGCCGAAGATCGCACCGCGCCCTTCGAGCTCGCGCCGGATCACGCCGGCGTTCACGAGGTTGCCGTTGTGGGCGATCGAGACGGGGCCCCCGTCGGTGTTCGCGCAGATCGGCTGCGCGTTCCGGAGCATGCTCCCACCGGCGGTGGAATACCGGACGTGGCCGATGGCGTGGCGGCCCTTCAGTCTGTCCAGAATCGGCGCGCCGAAGGTGTCGGCAACGAGGCCCATGGCGCGGTGGGCCGTGTGCTCGCGACCGTTCGAGGCGACGATGCCGCAGCTCTCCTGCCCCCGGTGCTGGAGGGCGTAGAGGCCGAGGTAGGTCAGGTGGGACGCCTCGTCGCTCCCGTGGACACCGAACACGCCGCACTCGTCGTGGAAGTGATCGGCGCGATGGGCCTGCTCGAGCGCGCGCAGCTCGTCCCGGGTCAGTCGATCGAAGGGCCGATCGCTCGGCGGCGTCAGCGCGGTGGGCAGGGACGACGGGGGGCGCTTGGGGTGCATGTCGGACTGGGGGCTCCTGCGCCGGGGCCGGGGCCGAGAGCGGTCGAGCATCGGCGGCCGAGAGCTGTGGAGAGTCGGACCGGGACCCGATCCGGGCGCAGCGGCCGACGACCAGCCCCCACGACGCGGCCAAGAGTAGAAGCGGCGTCGGGTCGGGTCAAACGGCCGCGCCTCGCTTGCCGCCCGCGAATCGCTGGGGTTCCATGGCGCTGCCCACCCCCCGGCCCACGTGCGCGGCCGCGGGACAACCGGAGGCCCCACGGTGGCGATCGACCGCAAACAGCTCGAGGAACTCTGCGCATCCACCCTCGACCAGACGACCTTCGAGGGCCTCGGCCGGCGGATCCAGGGCAAGGTCCGCGACAGCTATCTCGATCCCGAGCGGCGACCGGGCCAGCGCACGATCGTCGTCTCCGATCGCGTCTCCTGCTTCGATCGCGTCGTGGGAACGATCCCGCTCAAGGGCCAGGTGCTGAATCAGATGGCGGCCTTCTGGTTCCGCGAGACCGGCAGCTGGCTGCGTCACCACCTGCTCGAGGTGCCCGATCCGAGCGTGTCGATCGTGCAGGAGTGCCGGACCCTGCCCGTCGAGTTCGTCATGCGGGGCTATCTCACGGGCTCGACCAGCACGTCGATCTGGACCGCCTACGAGCGGGGCGAGCGCGAGTACTGCGGCCACGCCCTGCCGGACGGGATGCGCCGGCACGAGAAGCTCGCGGAGCCGCTGCTGACCCCGACGACCAAAGCCGAGTTCGGGGACCACGACGAGCTGACCTCCCGCGCGGACCTGATCGAGAGCGGAGCCATCTCCGAGGCGCTCTACGACGAAGCCCACGCGATCGCGCAGCGCCTCTTCGCCGAAGGCAGCCGCTTCGCCGAAAAGCAGGGCCTCATCCTGGTCGACACGAAGTACGAGATGGGCCTCGACGACGAGGGGAACATCGTCGTGATCGACGAGATCCACACGCCGGACTCGTCCCGCTACTGGCGGATCGACGGCTACGAAGACGCGCTCTCGAAGGGCGAGTCCCCGCCTGCGATCGACAAGGAATACGTCCGCCTCTGGCTCGGCGAGCAGGGCTACAAGGGCGAAGGCACCCCGCCGGAGCTCCCGATCGAAGTACGGGTGACGGCCGCCGAGCGCTACATCGCGGCCTTCGAGCAGGTGTCGGGCCAGCCCTTCGCCGCCGACCTCGAGGCGCCGGAGCCGCGCATCCGACGCAATCTCGGACTCGGCTGAGGCGCGACACCCGGCCGGTCGCGACCGACGGAGCCGGCGCCCCCTGCCCTACCGGCCGTTCCCGAACGCTTCCTCGACTTCTTGACGACGGCGGTGGCGATGGTTGGCGTCGGGCGTGCGCTCGCGGGCGAGGGGATTCCGGACGCGGTGCGCGTGAGTGAGCAGGTCCTCGTCGATGTGCAGACGCTGGGCGATCCGCTCCCGTTCCACGACCAGGTGGTTCTCGAGTCGCGCCGAGAAGAAGATTCCCGACAGCGCGACCACGAGCCCGGCCATCGTCGTGACCATGGCCTGGGATACGCCCGAAGCCATCAGGCGCGGCTCGCTGTTCCCCATCAGGGCCATCGACTCGAAGACCTCGACCATCCCCGTCGTGGTCCCGAGGAGGCCGAGCAGCGGGCAGACCGAGACGAGCGACCGGATCAGACCGAGTCCCGCGTCGAGGTCCAGGGTCAGCTCGCTGATCCAGAGCCGCCGGATCACCTGCGCGTCCCAGGAGTCCTTGTCGGGCATCGCGTCCCACCGCCGGGCGACGGCCTCGGCCCGGTCCGGGTGGACCCAGAGCGCGTAGGCGAAACGCTCGAAGAGCAGGGTCCAGAGCGCCACCGCAGCGACGAAGATCGCGACGAGGACGCTGCCCCCCACCTCCAGCAGATGCTGAACGTCCTGAACTGCGTTCAGCACGCGGACCTCGACTGGCACTCCATTTCCACCTCGCTTTCCCCTGTCGGAGTGGAAAAGCAAGATCCGGGCCCATCTGAGCGTCCGTCAGCGCAGCCCTCCGAGCGCAGCCGGCCGAAAGCCGGGGCAATTCGTCACGAAATCGGACGGCATGCCACGCGTCAGCGCCCGGAGGCGCCGCGGAGCCGCACAGGTCGGCGGAGGCGGCCTCAGGCCGCCTGAGAGCCCGTGGTCGGCCGCGGGCCGCGCTTCGATCGCCGGCGCGCGGCGCGCGGAATCGGCCCGGCGAGCTCGTAGCGCTCGAGGATGTGATCGAGGCTCCGGCTGATCTTGGTCGCGACGTCGATCGCGTTCATGTGGGGCCAGGTCGACCGCTCCCCCGACTTGATTAGCGAGATCATCTCGTCCTCGGTCAGCGCCCCGAGATAGCGGCGCGGATCGACGAAGGGCGCGCGAGCGATGATGTTGATGTCGCCCGAGTAGGTCTGCCCGACCAGACTGTTGAGACCGGCGACCATCGTATTGAGCGTGGACGCGCGCGGAAACCGCGCCAGCTGGTGGCGCTGATAGTTCAGGAACTCGCGCGAGACCTCGAGCCCGAGCCGCGCGAGGCCCGAGGCGAACTGGTTCATCTCGCTCGCGCGGCGCACGAAGGGCAGTACGACCGGATTCACCAGGCTCACGATCGTGTGGTTCGTCCCGTAGAGCCGCGCGAGCCGCTTGGCCGGCAGATCGTCGCTCATCGAGCCGTCGACCCAACGTCGCGACGGCAGGTAGGGCTGCGACTCGCCGTGCACGTTCTTCGCATGCAGCGTGACCGGCGGGTAGACACCGGGCACGGCACAGGACGCCTGGACCGCCGAGCGGACGTAGACGTTCGGAGAGGTGATCGCGTTCAGCAGGCGCGAGGTCTGATGGAGCTCCGACGGCGCGACCGAAATGCTGATCTGGCGCCCCGTCCGCTCGTAGGCCTCCTGGAAGGTCTCGTTCGGGATCATCCGCTCGATCATCCGACGAATGCTGTCGACCCCGATCGTTCCAGCGCGCCCCTCGGCGGTCTCCTCCATGATGTCCGTGTCCTCGTGGGCCTCTTCCGCGAGCCGGCTCGGGTCGAAGAACTCGGCGAGCTCCGCGTCGGTCTTCGTGCCGATGATGCCGGCGATGAGCGAGCCCGCGCTCGCGCCGGAGAGCACGCGCGGCAGCACGCCCTGCTCGAAGAGCGCCTTGACGACGCCCACGTGGACGAAGCCCATGGTCCCGCCCCCGGAGAGCATCAGCGCCGTTCGACCGAAGCAGTGGTTCGCGCGATAGAAGAAGTCGATCTTCTCCGCCTCGTCGACCTCGTCCGACTCGAGCTGCGCCAGGTACTGGAGCGCATCGACGATCTCGTCGACGTAGGCCTCGACCAGCTTCTTCGTCCCGGACTTCGCACGACCGTGCAGCCTGGAGCTCCCCATGCCGCCCATGTTGCCGTGGATGCCCTCGTTGAGGGCGAAGAGGAGGCCGTGGTCGTCGCCCTGGATCCGCAGCGCGCGTAGGCGGTCCAGCCGCTCGCGAATCGCCTCGTAGTCGTAGAGGCGGGTGTGATCGCGATTGCGCCACCGGTCCATCCCCGTCGCCTCGTCGTGTTCGAGGGCGAGCTTCGCCCACTCCTCGTAGGTCTCGGCGGCGGCCATCTGGCGATCGAGGTTGCGCGTCTGAATACGGCTCACAACACACTCCCGTCCTGCTCGCGCCCCGGGCGGGACGCACAGGCTTCTCTCCTACAAGGATAGCCCCGTCCGCCCGACTTCTCGCGTACGCGGCGTCCGGAGCCCACCCCGAGGAGACTCATCGGCGTCTCCGCCGACTCACTCGAGCCCGGGCCAGCGCGGATCCGACTTGCCCCCTCAGCGCGCCAGAGATGCGACTGGAGAGAGCCTCGGCGCGCCTGGAGAGAGCCTCAGCGTGACTGGAGAGGCCTCAGCGTGACTGAAGAGAGCCTCAGCGCGCCTGAAGATAGATGTACCCGAGCATCATGTAGTACATGGTCGGGATCCCCAGGAGGTGCGCATCGATCCGGTCGAGCACACCGCCCATCCCCGGGAGCAGCGCTCCGGTGTCCTTTACCTCGGCGTCGCGCTTGAGCAGCGACTCGACGAGGTCGCCGACGATCCCGACGACGCAGAGCGCGAAGCCGAAGAAGATCGCCATGCTCCAGGGAAGCGCTGCCGACAGGTCCGGGAAGAACGTGTCGAAGAACCACTTGGTCGCCAGGCCGCCGACCACGCCGGCGATGATCCCGCCGAGGGCACCCTCGACGCTCTTGTTAGGCGAGACCTCGGGGGCGAGCTTCCGGCGCCCCCAGGCTCGGCCAGCGAAGTACGCGCCCGCATCGCACAGAACGACCGGCACGAGCGCGAAGAGCATCAGGAAGATGCCGCTCTGGGGCGTGAGGCCGAGCGTCACGAGCAGCGCCGGGTCGTGATGGGCCGACGCCGCCGCATCGAACTTGCGGAGCAGCACCGCATGGGAGAGCAGCCAGGCCACGTAGAAGACGCCGAAGAACGTGCCCGAGATGCTGGCCATCGCCTCCTGGATCTCGTTCTTGCCGAGCTGCGCGACCATCAACGAGAGCAGCGTCGCGGTCATCGCGAGCATCGCCTGGTACTCGGTCCCGAAGAACGCGAGGACCATCACCGCGAAACCGAAGGCGAGCCCCACGCTCTCGATCGGCCGTGCTCCCTTGTCGACGATCAGCCCGTAGAATTCGTGCTGGGCGAGCAGGCCGATGCCGATCACGATGGCGAGATAGACGAGGCCTCCCTGCGCGATCGTCCAGATCACGAAGGGGATCAGGACGGCGGCGGTCGCGAGCCGCGTGAGCAGGTCCTTCCGGCGCGAGACCTTCTTCGCAGCGGCCTCCGCCGCGGCGCGCGCAGGGTCGTCGGAGGCACTCGCGTCCGAGAGCGTCGGCCGCGGCTCCACGTCCTGCTGCGATGCGCCTTCGCTCACGATCCCTGCCCCCCCTCGAATGCCGAACCGACTCAGCGCCGGCCGGTGTGACCCCAGCCGCCCTCGCCGCGTTCCGTCTCCGGGAGTGCCTCGACCTCGACCCACTGCGGTCGCGCCACGGCGGCCACGACGAGCTGGGCGATCCGGTCTCCCCGGCTGATCTCGAAATCCTCGGTGCCCGCGTTCATCAGGAGCACCTGCAGCTCGCCCCGGTAGTCGGCGTCGACCGTCCCCGGCGAGTTGGGAATGAGTATGCCATGGCGGAGCGCCAATCCGCTCCGAGGACGCACCTGCGCCTCGAAGCCGATGGGCAGCGCGATGCGCAGTCCGGTCGGAATCAACCGGCGTTCTCCCGCCGCGAGGATCACCGGCTCGACCACCGCGGCCCGCAGATCCACGCCGGCAGCGGCCTCGGATTCGGCCCGGGGCAGCGGCAGATCCGCCGCGTGCGCCTCTCGCAGGATCTCGACCCGCACGGGCTGGCCCGCGCGAAGCACGTCGGGGGTCTCGGCGGTCTCGGGCGCTCCCATGCCCCGTTCGTAGCCCGATCCGCCGGTGCGGTCGACCCACAACGATGTAAAGGGGCCGTCGCGCGGGCGTCCGGGAGTCAGACTCCGGAGACTCGACCGCGGAGGGCCCGGCTGCGCGTCGCGAGTCCGCCGCAGAGCAGCACCAGCACGAAGAGGCCGGGAGCGGCGATCCCCGGGACCGGCGCGGGCGTCGAGCGCTCGTACTCGATCCGCAGGACGATGAACTCCGTAGGCACCTCCGGCGCGATCCCGACGAGCAGGACCGTCCTCCCCTCGGCGATGTCCAGGGCGGTCATCGTCGTCCCGTCGCAGCGGACGAAGAACGCATCCGCCGCCGTCGTGCCCGGGAAGGCGCCCGCGGAATAGAGACTCGTCAGATACGCGGTCGCGTCGACCTCGAGCTGCGCCCAGAGCGTGGCATCGTTGGGCTGGGACGGGGCGTAGCCGGTCCCTTCCCGGATCGACTCTGCCACGTTCGTGGCGAAGCGTCGCGTGGACACGAACCGGTAGGTCGGATCGGTCGCGAGCGTTCGGGCTCCGAAGAGCAGGATCCCCGACGCCCCGAAGTCCCGGATCGCGTTCACGCTCTCCGGATTGAGCAGGGATTGGTCGGCGCTCGACACGGTGTACGTCAGTCCGGTCACACCGAGCACGGCGCCGCCGGTCGGCCCGGCCGGCGCGTTCCACACGCCGTACAGATCGTCGTTCCGGCTCATCACACCGGCGACGACGCCGCTCGGCGGGAGGTCGATCGTCGCCCCGCCGAAGAACGCCTCGAACCAGGGAAAGTAGAGCGCGCCGAAGCCCTCGGGCGCGACGACGCCGGCCCGCTCGGCCAGCACGGCGGACACGTCGTCCCGGCTCGCGGGATCGAGCAGACACATCCGGTCGGCCAGGGACTCGCAGTCGGCGAGCATCGCGACGTGGACCGCGGGAGACGTCGCACCGGGAACCGCCACCAGCGTGATCTCGTCGATCCCTCGCAGCGCCCGGAGCCCGGTCGGCGGCCCGGGCCCGCCCGCGCTGCCGATCAGCGCCGAATCGCTGCCGTCCACCGCCCGCACGATCCAGGCGCGGGTCCCTCCGTTCTGGAAGAAGGCCTCCACGGACGGGGCCAGATGGGGCAACGCGAGGCCCGCCGTTCCGCCTCCGAAGACCGTCGTGAACTCGGCGAAGCTCGCGACGACGACCGGCTGATCGAAGGGGCCCTGCTGCGCCTCGCCGACGAACCCGGCGACCGCCGTCGGGACACTCGTGATCTGGGCGGCCGCCGACGCGCCCCAGAGCGCGAGCAGCAAGCCGACGAGCACGCCCATCCGGCTCGCTCGCCTCCGCCCGGACGGCCGTGATCTCGAGCAGAAGAGGCGCATCGGGTCGAACAGCATGGGGAGCTCCAGAGAGGGAGCTTCGACTCTATCACGCCGCCGACCGGCGACGTCCGCTCCTCCACCGCGGTCGACGTGCCCCCGAACGCAACGCGGGGCCGAGCGAATCGCTCGACCCCGCGCACGGAATCCGAAGGAATCGGAAGCCGGCTACTCGCCGTCTTCCTCCTTCGCCGCCTGGTCCGCCAGCGCTTCCTTGCGGGAGAGCCGGATGCGGCCGGAGGGATCGATGTCGATGCACTTCGCGAGCACCTCGTCGCCCTCTTCCAGGACATCGGTGACCTTGTCGACCCGGCCCTCGGCGAGATGGCTGATGTGAATCAGACCGTCCGTGCCGGGGAAGATCTCGGCGAATGCACCGAAGTCGGCGATCCGCTTGACCTTCGCCAGGTAGATGCGGCCGATCTCGGCCTCCTGGGTCAGCTCCTCGACCATCGACATCGCCTGGGCGACCGACGCGCCGTCGGGTCCGAAGACCGAGACGCTGCCCGAGTCGTCGACGTCGATCTTGGCGCCCGTCGTCTCCTGGATCGCACGGATCACCTTGCCGCCAGGGCCAATGATGTCGCGGATGCGATCGGGCTTGACCTGCAGGGTCTCCATTCGCGGAGCGAACTCGTGGAGGTCGTCCCGGCTGTTCAGACCGTTCAGGTCGTCGGCCGTGTCCTTGTCCATGCAGTCCAGGATGTGGAGCCGACCCTGCTTCGCCTGGCCGAGCGCCTTCTCCATGATGTCCCAGTCGATCTCGGTGACCTTGATGTCCATCTGGAGCGCCGTGATGCCCTCGCGGGAGCCGGCGACCTTGAAGTCCATGTCTCCGAGATGGTCCTCGTCACCGAGGATGTCCGAGAGGATCACCGTGCGCTTGCCGTCCGTGATGAGGCCCATCGCGATGCCCGCGACCGGCGCCTTGAGCGGCACACCGGCATCGAGCAGCGAGAGGGTCGAGCCACAGACCGCCGCCATCGACGACGAGCCGTTCGACTCGAGGGTCTCCGACACGACGCGAATCGTGTACGGGAAGTCCTCGTGGTCGGGCAGCACCTGCGACAGCGCGCGCTCGGCGAGCGTGCCGTGGCCCACTTCCCGACGACCGGGGCCGCGAAGCGGTCGGGCCTCACCCACCGAGAAGGGAGGAAAGTTGTAGTGCAGCATGAACTGCTTCTTCCAGCGTCCCCCCATGCCGTCGATCGTCTGCTCGTCGAAGCCGGAGCCCAGCGTCGCCGTCACGACGGCCTGGGTCTCACCGCGCGTGAAGAGCGCGACACCGTGCGGCCGCGGGAAGGGCCGGACCTCGACCGCGATCGGTCGGATCTCGTCGCTCGCGCGACCGTCGATCCGCTCGCCGGTGGCCATCACGCGCTCGCGCATGAGCTCGCCACCGAAGTCGTGGAGGATGTTGCCGACGTTGCTCTGGAGCTTCTTGAGCTCGCCCTGCCGCGCCTCGAAATCCGCCAGCGTCTTGGCCTCGAAGGGCTCGTTGCGGAACTCCTCGAGAATCTGCTCCTTGACCTCCTTCTCGGCGGCCTTGACCGCGTCGTTCCGCTTCTTCTTCTCCTTGATCTGGAAGGCCTCGGAGAGCTTGTCTCCGGCCATCTCCTCGATCCGCTTCTCGAGCGCGGACTTGTCCTCCGCCTCCGGCATCACGAGCTTTTCCTTGCCGACCTTGGCCTGGAGCTCGGAGATCGCGGCGATGATCGGCTGGATCTCGGCGTGGGCGTGCTTGAGCGCCGCGAGGACCTCGTCCTCGGGGAGCTGCTGGGCGCCACCCTCGACCATCACGATCGACTTCTCGTTGCCCGCGACGATCAACTCGAGATCACTCTCTTCGAGGTCCTCGGGAACGGGGTTGATCGCCCAGTCGCCGTCGATCCGACCGATGCGAAGCGCGCCGATCGGGCCGAGGAAGGGGATCTCCGAGATCGAGAGCGCGGCGGAGGCGCCAACGAAGGCACACATGTCGGCCGGGTACTCGGGGTCGTAGGAGAGGACCGTCGCCGTGACCTGCGTGTCGTCGTTGTAGCCGTCCGCGAAGAGCGGGCGGATGGAACGGTCGATGAACCGGCTGACGAGGACCTCGCGATCCGCGAGGCGGCCTTCACGCTTGAAGAAGCCACCGGGGATCTTGCCCGACGCGGCGAACTTCTCGACGAAGTCGACGGTCAGCGGGAAGAAATCGATTCCCGGTCGCGGGGAAGAATGGACGGCCGTCACGAGGACGACGGTGTCACCGAAGGTGACGGTGACCGAGCCGGCCGCCTGCTTGGCGATCTTGCCGGTCTCGATCTTCATCTCGCGGCCGCCGACATCGACGGACACGGACGTAGGTTCGAACCAATAAGGCATGTTCTTGTTTACTCACTGTCGTGTGCAAAGGCCCCGTCTCCCCTCTTCCTTGTCGAGTTGGAGATCGAAAGCCCATGCGGTTGATGGCCCCGAATCGATTGCGTCCTCCCTGGACGCAAAACGAGGCACGACGTATCCGAGAAGCACTTCCGGATTTCCGGAAGCGCCCCGAATACGGGATCACCCATGCGCGAATGGCTTGGGGGGGCGTGCCGCATCGCGGCACCGTTCGCGTATGACCGACTCCCGCATCACGGGGTGGTCTAGACGAAGTGCGAACTCGCCGAGCGCCCGCAGGCGACGGATGAGCCGCAGGCGACTGAAATCAACGCCGGAGACCGAGCTCCTGGATCAAGGCGCGGTAGCGATCCACGTCCTTGTTCTTCAGGTAGTCGAGCAGACGGCGGCGCTGGCTGACGATCTTGAGGAGACCGCGGCGCGAGTGGTGGTCCTTCGCGTTGGTCTTGAAGTGCTCCTGGAGACCCGTGATCCGCTCCGTGAGGAGGGAGATCTGAACCTCGGGAGAACCCGTGTCGCCTTCGCCGCGCGCGTGCTTGGCGACGATTTCGGCCTTCTTCGCTGCAGAGATCAAGTCGAATGACTCCATCGATGGCACTCGAGCGTACGTGATCGCTTCGAGCGGTCGATCATGCGGTGGGCGCTTCGACGCGCGCACGGAGATCGACGGGTTGCGCTTTCCGTGGTTTCGCGAACCGCCTGTCGGTTCGCCGGGAAGCCTTTGTTTTCTCGTCGTATTTCGGACCGCCGGATTTTGACCGATCCGGCGGGGAATGCAACCGGCCGGGCGGATTTTCCTGACCGGCAGGGATGATGTTGGGGGGGGCGGGAGCCCCAGTCGGGGCGCCAGCGGCTCAGGAGGGCTCCGGAGGCAGGACGCGGAGGGGCCAGAGGCGGTGATCGGCGCGGATCTCGCCGACCGCGAGGAAATCGCCGCCCTCCCCCAGGACCGAGACCCGGGTGCCGGGCTTCCGATTGTGGAGCTCGCCGGCGGGGATGTCGCCCCCGTTGGCCAGCCGCAGGCGCTGGTCCCGGTTCAGCTCCAGCACCGGGAAGCCCAGGGCCTCCTCCGGCGAGACGAGGAGATCCTCCACCTCGCCCCGCTCGACCGCCGCCTCGATCTTCTCGAAGGACTTCGCCTCCGCGAGCACGAAGGGGCCGGACCGGGTCCGGCGCAGACCCCCGAGATGGGCACCGCAACCGAGGGCCCGGCCGAGATCCGCAGCGAGGACGCGGACGTAGGTCCCCGCGGAGCAGAGCACCCGGACGTCGAGCTCCGGGGAGTCGAAGCGCGTCATCTCGATCGAGTCGATCGTGATCCACTTCGGATCGCGCTCGATCTCCTTGCCTTCTCGCGCGAGCTTGTGGAGCGGAACCCCGTCCTTCTTGACCGCGCTGTACATCGGCGGGATCTGCTCGACGTCGCCGACGAACTCGCCGAGCGCCTTCTCGACGGTCTCCCGGTCGGGAAGCTCGCCCTCGAACCGCGCGGTCGTCTCGCCTTCGTGGTCGAGCGTGTCCGTCTCGGAGCCGAGCACGATCGTCCCGTCGTAGCCCTTGGCTCCGCCTTCGATGAAGGGGATCAGCTTCGTGGCGGCGCGGATCGCGAGCGGCAGCACGCCGGTCGCCTGCGGGTCGAGCGTGCCGAGGTGTCCCACGCGCCGGGTGCCGAGCCACTTGCGCGCGGCGTCGACCACGTCGTGGGACGTCATTCCCGACGGCTTGTCGACGACGAGGAAGCCGGAGGGTCCCGGCGGCTCGGGTCGGCGCTTGCGGTTGTTGCGTCTTGCCATGGTTCGCGTTCAGTCTTCTTCGGAGCGGTCATCGGTCTCGTCTTCGGACGAGACGTCGAGCTCGCGGATCAACTCGAGGGTGTGGCTGCCTTCGGCGATCGAGTCGTCGAGCACCCAGCGGAGCTCGGGCGTGTGGCGCAGCTTCACGCGCCTCGAGAGGGAGCGTCGGACGAAACCCGTGACGCTTCCCATCGCGTCCTGGAGCTCCGTCGCGCGCGCGGGATCGGGATTCTCGCCGAGCGGGCTGTAGAAGATCGTCGCCGCCCCGAGATCGACCGCGAGCTTCACCCGCGTGATCGTGAGCAGGGGCAACCGCGGATCGCGGACCTCGTCGCGGAGGATCTGCGCGAGCTCGCCGCGAATCTGCTCCGCGACCCGCTGTACCCGGACCTTCTCAGCCACCCCGCTCAGTTCTCCTCTTCATCCATCGCCCCGCCGAGATTCTCGTCCCAGGCCCGGGCTTCTTCGCCCCCCGTAGGAAGCGGCGCCTCCTCGTCGAGAGGCATTCGCAGCGTATCGACCTCGCAGCCGATCACCTGCGCCACATGCATGTCTTCGACGAACCCGACCGCGCGCTCGAGCGAGCGCCGGATCCCCTGCTCGTCGCTCCCGGTCATCGAGAGCCCGAGCGTCGCACGCTGCCAGGTGCCCTGCCCTCCGACTTCGCCGACCGACACGTTGAACTTGTTCCGGAGTCGCTGGGAGATCGAACGGACGACGCCCCGCTTCGCCTTGAGCGATTGCGCGTCTTCCACGTGAATCTCGATGACGGCAACCCCTACGATCATGGCAGCACTCAACGTCCCGGATCGAGCAGCGATCTTCTCAGCAGAGACGACCGCCTCGTCCGGCGAGGCATTTGCGGAAGCGAATCTGTCAGCTGAATCGGTCGAGCCGAGCCCCGCGCGCAAAGCGCGCGGCAAGGTAGAAAGTCAGGGCCGCGACGCCGCAGGCGGCGCGACTCGTGTCACGCTCGTCAGAGCGTGGCAGGAGTCTCCTCGAGTTCGAAGATCTCGATCACATCGCCGACCTTGACGTCGTTGTACGTCGAGATCCCGATACCGCACTCCATGCCGTTGATGACTTCCTTGACGTCGTCCTTGAAGCGGCGGAGCGAGCCGACCGTCCCCTGGTAGATCTGGACGCCGTCGCGCACCAGCCGACAGTGGGCGTGTCGGACCGCCTTGCCCTCGACGATGCGGGAGCCCGCGATCGTCCCGACCTTCGGAATCGTGAAGGTCTCGAGGATCTCGGCCCGGCCGAGCATCTTCTCGGTCACCACGTTCGGCAGGAGCCCCGCCATGGCGGCCTTCACGTCGTCGAGCATCTCCATGATGATCGAGTAGGTGCGGATCTCGATCCCCTCGGAATCGGCGAGGCGCCGCGCCGCGGGGTCGGGCCGCACGTTGTAGCCGAGCACGATCGTGCCGCTCGCGGACGCGAGGTTCACGTCGTTCTCGGTGATCGCGCCGACGCTCGAAGACAGCACCCGGAGCGAAACCTCGTCGGTCGACAGCTTCTCGAGGGAGTCCCGGGCGGCCTCGCAGGTCCCCTGCACGTCCGCCTTGAGAACGACGGTGAGTTCCTTGGCGCCTTCCGCTTCGGCCTGAGCGTAGAACTCGTCGAGGGTCATCCTCGGCTTCGGCGCTGCGACCTGGCCGCGGGCCTGATCCTCGCGATGATCGACGATCTGCTTCGCGACCCGGTCGTTCTCGACCACGTGGAAGGCCGCCCCTGCCGGCGGAACGCCGCCGAGTCCGGTGATCTGGACCGGCGTCGACGGGTCGGCGGCCTTCACGTTCTTCCCGTCGTCGTTCTGCATCTGGCGCACGCGGCCCCACTCGGTGCCAACGACGATCGTGTCGCCCTTCTTGAGCGTGCCGTCCTGGACGAGCAGCGTCGCCACGGCGCCGCGGCCCTTGTCGAGGCGCGCCTCGAGGACCGAGCCGCTCGCGCGGCGGTCGGGATCGGCCTTGAGCTCGAGCAGCTCGGCCTGGAGCGCCAGCATCTCGAGCAGCTGATCGAGACCGTCGCCGGTCTTGGCCGAGACGTTCACGCAGACCACGTCGCCGCCGAACTCCTCGGGCACCAGGTTGTGCTCGGTCAGTCGCTGGCGCGCCTTCTCCGGGTCCGCCTCGGGCAGGTCGCACTTGTTGACCGCGACCACGATCGGGCAGTTCGCCGCCTGGGCGTGCTCGATCGCCTCGACGGTCTGAGGCATCGGCCCTTCCGTAGCGGCGATCACGAGGACCACGAGGTCCGTCACGGCCGCGCCGCGGGCACGCATCGCGGTGAACGCGGCGTGGCCAGGGGTATCGATGAACGTGAGGCGCTGGCCCTTGCTCTCGACCTGGTAGGCCCCGACGTGCTGGGTGATGCCCCCGGCCTCGCCTTCGGTGACCTTCGTCTGGCGGATCGCGTCGAGCAGCGAGGTCTTGCCGTGGTCGACGTGGCCCATGACCGTGATCACCGGCGGTCGAGGCACCTCGTTGCCGGTCTCCTCGACGACTTCGCCTTCCGGTGCCGGGGCCGTGTCGAGGAATTCTTCTTCCTTGAAGCCCACGTCCTGGGCCTCGAAGCCCATCTCGACCGCGATCTTCTCGACGGTCTCGAAGTCGATCCGCTGGTTGACGGAGACCATGATGCCGAGGGCCATGAGCTTGCCCTGGATGGCCGGCGCCTTGAGTCCCGCCTGCTTGGCGAGCTCGCCGACGCTGATGTCGCCCGCCACCTTCACGAGGCGGGTCTGGCTGGCCGCCGCGACCGGAGACGGCTTCGGCGAGAGCTTGTCCCGACGCCGCGCGCGCGGGTTGATCATCGGACGCTGCGCCGGCGTGGGGGCGCGGCGCTGCTGCGGTCCCCGGCTCGTGATCTGTCGCGCGAACTGCTCCTGCTCCTGCAGGTTCACGACCTCTCGGACGCGCTTGCGCTGCTTGCCCTTCTTGTCCTGCCCGCCGCCCGCGTCACTCGCACCGGTTCCGGGCTTCGTCTCACGCGCAGGGCCCGACGGGCCTGCCGCCGGTCCGGAAGGCGCGACCGGGGAAACTGCGGGCGCCACTGCGGCGTCCGTCGCGGCGCCCTCGGCGGCCACGGGCTCGGGCGTCGCTGCGACGTCCTCGTCGCCGACCGACGGCGTGATGTCCTCGGCGCCGGGGGTCTCGGCGTCCTCTGCGATCGGCTCGGGCACGCCCGTCGCGGCATCCTCGGTCGCGACCTCGGGAGCCACGTCCTCGACTGCAGCGACCTCGGGCGTCGGCTCCGGTTCCGGCTCGGGCGCCTTCTTACGGCGACGACGGACGACGGTCGTTCCCGCCTTGCCCTCGAGTCGGCGCTCGTCGACGTTCCTCTTCGCCTTCGTGCCGCCGCCGAGCTTCTCGCGCAGCAGCTCGACCTGCGCCTCGTCGAGAGAAGCCATCGCGTTCTTGAGCTCGACGCCGTGAGTGCCCGCCTGTTCGACGAACTCGTTGCGCTCGATGCCGAGTTCTTCGGCGAGCTTGTATGCCCTGATCTTTGCCATCGGTTCCTGCTGGTTCCCCGGGTCGCCGACTGGCGATCCCGCTTCGACTCCGTCCGCCGTCTAGTCCGCTGGAAGAGAGTCGGTCGTCGATTGTCTATCCGGTCATCGGACCGTTCCCGTGTTCTTCCGCGCACGATCTCGCGTCATCGGATCTCCGTCCTCAATCTTCGCCCCGTGTCGCGGCCGGACCCGAGGGCGGGGTTCGCGGCTCGCCGGGCGGCGGGCCCGCCGCCGCGGCCACCTCGGCCTCCGCTCGCTGGCGCTCCATCTCCTCGGCTTCGCGCTGGACGCGCGCCTCGTCTTCCGCAGCCTTGACCGAGACCAGCTCGGCGGCCTTGGCCTTGATCGAAGCGGCGCCGGCCTCGTCGATGCCCGGAAGCTGGGTCAGGACCTCGACCGCGCACTCCGAGAGATCCTCGAGGGACGTGATGCCCTGCTGGAGGAGCAGCTCGGCCTCGGGCTCGCCACAGCCCTCGACCGCCGCGACCGCACGCGCGAGCCACTCCGCGATCTCCCGCATCTTGGTCTCGCTCTTGATGTCGATCTTCCAGCCCGTGAGCTGGACCGCGAGGCGCACGTTCTGGCCGCGTCGGCCGATCGCCAGCGAGAGCTGGTCGTCGGGGACGATCACGTCCATCGCCTGTTGCGCCTCGTCGATGATCACCTTCGAGACGGCGGCCGGGGACAGCGCGCTGCACACGTAGCGGGCGGCATCCGCGCTCCAGGGCACGATGTCGATCCGCTCGCCCCGCAGCTCCTGGACGACGGCCTGGACGCGGCTGCCCTTCATGCCGACACAGGCGCCGACCGGGTCGACGTCGCCGTCGCGGGAGGCGACCGCGATCTTCGAGCGGCCGCCGGGCTCGCGCGCGGCGGACTCGATCGACACGATCTTCTCGTACATCTCCGGCACTTCCTGCTCGAAGAGCTTCACGAGGAACTCGATGTTCGCGCGGGAGAGCACGATCTGCGGGCCCTTCGCGACCTTGTTCACCTCGACGACGTACGCGCGGATGCGATCGCCCGGGCGATAGCTCTCCCGCGGGACCTGCTCCTTCGGCGGGATCACCGCCTCGGCGCGACCGAGGTCGACGATGATGGCGCCCTTCTCGAAGCGGCGGACGATGCCGTTCACGACTTCGCCCTGGCGGTCCTGGTACTCGTCGAAGGTGTTGTCTCGTTCCGCGTCGCGGATGCGCTGGATGATCACCTGCTTGGCGGCCTGGGCGAGGATCCGGCCGAAGTCCGTGGTGTCGAGCTTCACGCCGATCTCGTCGCCGACCTCGACGTCCGGGTCGTAGTCGCGCTGGGCCTCGGCGATCAGGATCTGGCTGTCCGCGTCGGTGATCTCCTCGACGACCTCGCGGAACTCGAAGAGCTCCACCTCGCCGATCTCCTCGTTGTATCGGGCCTCGATCTCCTTCTCGAGGCCGTAACGCTTCCGCGCCGCCTGCAGCATCGCCTCTTCGAGAGCGCTGGCGATCTCGTCCCCGTCGATCCCCTTGTCCTTGGCGATCTGATCGATTTCCCGCTTGAGATTCTGCCCAATCATGATTTCTCCACCTGGCGCCTGGCCCGTCCCGAACGCTTCTTCCGCTTGTCGTGCGTGTTCCGCGGGCCCTGCTTCCCGCCACCCTGCTTGCTGAAGTCCGCGCTCGTGAACTCGTAGATCGTGTTGGCCTTCTCGACCTCGTCGAAGGGAATCGCGAACGACTCGCCATCGACTTCCACCTCTAGGACGGCCGGCTCGCACTGCTCGTCCATCGCGAGCAACCGTCCCTTGAATCGCTTCCGCCCCTCGAAGGGGCGTCTCGTCCGCAGCTTCACCTGGTGTCCCACTGCCGCGACGAAATCCTTCTCCCGTCCCAGCAATCGATCGAGTCCGGGGGAGGAGACTTCGAGCTGATAGGCGCCCGTCATCGCATCCGCCGCGTCGAGCAACGTCTCGACTTCCCGCGAGATCGCGACGCATCGCTCGATCGGCACCCGCCCATCGGCCGAGGGCGAGTCCACGGTGATCCGCAGCAGTCCCTGACCTCGGTTGCGGGCCACCTCGACGTCGACGAGTTCGCAGCCGTGTTCGTCCACGACCGGCTCGATCAGCGTGCGCAGCTCCTCCGGAATGTCCCGATAGATCGCTTCCTCCTCCTGTTCCTGGTCCGTGGTGCCTGTCCCGTGGTGTCTCGTCGACCGCCCGGAGGCCCTGTGCGTCGACCCGCGTAAACCCTTGCTCCAAAAAAGAAAAAAAGCGGACGAAACGCCCACTTTCCCGGTTGGTTGCCATCGATCCGCCGCGTCCCCCGAGAGGGTCGGGACGGCTCGATCGACCCGAAAAGCTTTCACACCCGGGGCGCAGGACGCCACGAGAGCCCGCGCAAATTATAGGAAGGCGGGCGGAAAGGCAAATTGAGGCGGTTCTCGCACCTCATCCCCCGCGGGACAACCCCGGCGCGTGGCGACCCGGATCGGCTCAGCCGGTCTCGAGCGCCCCCGTCAGGTCGGCGACCCGGGAGAAGCCCTGGTCGGCGGCGTACTGCGCGATGCCTCGAGCGATTCGTTCGGCCGCGCCGGGGTCCAGGTAGTTCAGGGTCCCGACCTGGACCGCCGAGGCCCCGCAGAGCAGGAACTTGACCGCATCCTCGGCACTCGCGATGCCGCCGATGCCACAGATCGGAATCGAGACGGCCTGTGCCGCCTGCCAGACCATGCGCAGGGCGATCGGGCGGATGGCGGGGCCGCTCAGCCCGCCGAGGATGTTCGACAGGACGGGCCGGCGCTTCCGGACGTCGACGTCCATCGCCTGCACTGCATTGATCAGCGAGATCCCGTCGGCCCCCTCGTCCTCGCAGACCTTCGCCATGTCGGCAATGCGCGTGACGTTCGGCGAGAGCTTGACGAGCAGCGGCCCTTCGGTCGCCGCGCGCACGGTCCGCACGAGCTCACCGAGGAGCGTCGGGTCCTGTCCGAACTCGATGCCCCCGGCCTTCACGTGGGGACACGAGGCATTGATCTCGATCCCGGCGATGCGCGGGTGGGGCGAGACCCGCGACGCGAGCTCCGCGTACTGCTCCGGCGCCGTCCCGAAGGCGCTCGCGATGACGACGACGCCCGCCGGCAAGGCTGGAAGCTTCTCCTCGAGGAACGCCTTCACACCGACGTTTTCGATGCTGATGGCGTTCAGCATCCCGCTCGGCGTCTCGCCGATGCGCGGCGGCGGATTCCCGAATCGGGGCTCGAGGGTCAGGCTCTTCGCGACGAACCCGCCGATCTTCTCGAGGTCGAGAAAGGGCGCGAACTCCGTGCCATAGCCGAAGGTCCCGCTCGCCGTGAGGACGGCGTTGCGCAGCGGAATGCCCGCGAGCTCGACGCGCTCGTCGACGGAAGCCGCGCTCACGGCAGACCGTCCCAGGCGATCTCCCGGGCATCGAAGACCGGCCCCGCCTTGCAGACGAGTGAGAAGCCGCCTTCGGCGCGAGGGGCCGCACAGCCGAGACAGACGCCGAAGCCGCAGGCCATCGGATTCTCCAGCGAGACGAGGCAGCCGGCCCCGAACTCCGCCGCCAGATCGGCGCAGGCCCGCATCATGGGCGTCGGGCCGACGGCGAAGACCGTGGCGCCCGCGCCCGCCTTCGCGAGGCGCTCTCGGAGGGGCACCGTCACGAAGCCCTCGACGCCGACGCTGCCGTCCTCGGTGGCGCACACGAGCTCGACGCCCTCGCTCGCGAGCGCCGCGAAATCCTCGCGGCCGATCAGGTCGAGCCCGCCCCGCGCGCCGAGCATCACGACCGTCTCCCGGCCCTTCGCCGCGAGCGCCCGCGCGAGCTCGTAGAGCGAGGCGATCCCGGTTCCGCCGCCGGCGAGGAGCGCCGGCCCCGGCGCCGCCTCGACGGGAAATCCCTCGCCCAGCGGGCCGACGATCGAAACGCTGTCGCCCTCGCTGGCTTCGGAGAGGAGCGTCGTGCCGCGTCCCACGATCCGATAGAGCAGCTCGACCTCCCGCGCGCCTTCGCTCGCCGGTCCCGTCGCCGCGAGGTCACGATAGACCGCCATCGGTCGCGGCAGCAGCGGATCGCGCCGCGGCACACTCGACTCCGGTCCCGCCCCGACCATCACGAACTGCCCCGGCGTCGCCCCCGGCCAGCCCTCGACGCGAAGGCGGAGCTTCCGACCGTGGCCGTCGACGACGTTCGAGACGACGGTCCCGCGGCCGCGAATCGGAGCATGAGCCGCGGGGACGCTGGCGAGTGTCGGCCCGTTCGCGCTCAATCCGTTCTCCGTTCGTCGCGGCCCGCGCCCCCCTCCGCGTCCTCCGCGGTCCAGGTGAGCAGCAGCGCGTCTTCGCCGTCGGGGTAATAGCGTGCCCGTCGACCGACGACCACGAATCCGACCGCCGAGTAGAGCGCGAGCGCAACTGCGTTGCTCGCCGCGAGCTCGAGCCGGAACTCGGTGACACCGCCGTCGCGTTCTGCCGCGATCAGCTCTTCGAGCAGCGCACGCCCGATCCCCGCCCGGCGTCGTTCGGGCGCGACGGCGACGAGATCGACCTCGACCACGTCCCGATCGACCCGCCGGCCCAGCACGAAGCCGGCCAGCGCCCCCGAAGCGTCGTCGTGACACATGAGGCAAGCGCTCGGCGAAGCGAGGGCCTCCCGGATCTGAGTGGCACTCCAGGGATGATCCATCGCGGCTGCGGCGAGCGACGCCACCGAAGCCGCGATCGCGTCTTCTTCCCCTCGCCCCGTCGACTCGTCCTCGACCCCGTCCAACCGTTCTCCCACCCGCGCTTCGAGACCGGATCCCCCCGGATCCCCAAGCGAAATCCGTCGTCAAGCGCGACCCCGGACAGGCCGATAGATAGGTCCGGAGAACCCCCGATCCGCCCTACGAGAGGCAACCTTGGCCACCGGTCTCGACGCGCAGCAGAAGATCTTCTCGACGAACCCGGACGATCGCCGGGCCTTCGAAGCGCTCGAGGAGCAATACTTCCTCGAAGGCGACTGGGAGGCCCTGGTCGAACTGTATCGCGCGCGCATCGACGCGCCGTCGATCGCGGACGACCTCTCCCAGAAGAGCCCCCTGCTCTTCCGGTTGGGCCAGATTCTCGAGGAGCGCGTCCTCGACGCCGACGCCGCGACCGAGACGTACTGGACCCTCGCGCGGCTCGACCCGACCAACCGACCGGCGCTCCGACAGCTGCGCGGCATGCACCAGCGCCGCGCCCAGTGGGACATGGTCCTGCAGATCGCGGAGCTCGAGAGCCAGACCACGATGCCACCCTACGAGCGCGCGGCGTTCGAAGCCGAGCTCGGTCGCACGTGGAAGGAACATCTCGGGGATCCCGAGGAGGCCGCGGCCGCCTTCGAGCGCGCGCTCGAAGCGGACCCCGACTTTCCCGCGGCCCTCGAAGGGCTGGCGGCGCTCCACCAGGAAGCGGGACGCCTGCGCGAAGCCGCCACGATCCTCGAGCGACTCACGGATCGACTGCGCGGGCCGGAGCGCGCCCCGGTCTGGATCGCCCTGGGCACCCTGCTCGCCGGCCCCCTCGACGAACGCTCGCGGGCCCGGCGCTGCTTCCAGTCCGCGCTCGAGGACGACCCCTTCCAGGCCCCCGCCGTCGAGTGGTCCCTGCTGCTCGCGACCGAGGCGGAGGACTGGGACGCGGTCTCCGAGCTGCTCGAGAGCCGATTCGACCTCGCCAGCGGCGCGCGGGCACGGGCCGCGATCGCCGTCGAGGCGAGTCAGATCCAGCTGAACCACCTCGGCTCCCCGGCCCGCGCGCGCGCCTGGGTCGACCGGGCGACCGAGCTCCACCCCGACGACCCCTCGGTCCTCCTCGCGGCCTGCGACGTCGACCGGGCGGACGGCGACCGCGACGCGCTGCTCGCGAACCTCGACCGCCTGACCGTCGCCGCCGGACGCCACATGCCCCAGTCGGCCCTGATCGAGGCCGCGGAGCTCCACGCCGACTTCGGCCACACCGACCAGGCCCTCGTGGCCATTCGCCGCGCCGCCGAGCGCGAGGGCCCCCACGACGAACGCGTCCTGATCCTGCAGGCGCGTCTCCTTCGAGAAGACGGCGCCAAGCACGAGCTCGCCGAGGTGCTCGAGACGCTCACGGCGCTCGAGGCGGCCGGCTCGTCCGAGTCGCGGGCCTCGATGCTCCGCGAGCTCGCGGCGATCCAGGAAGAGGATCTCGGCGACGAAGAAGCCGCGGTCCAGACGTGGCGCCGGGCCTTCGACCTCGAGCCCGGCGCAGGCCCCGCCCTCGACGCGCTCGAGCGACTCCACGGCAAGCTCGACGACGGGCCCGCTCTCCGGGAGGTGTTCGAACGCGCGATCGAGGCGGAGCGGGACGAGGCCGACGCGGACCTGTTCTCGCGTCACGGGCAGCTCCTCCTCGAACGCTTCGACGACCTGCCCGGCGCGCGGTCGCGCTTCGACCGGGCGCTCGAGCTCGACGACGACTGCTCCGTCGCGCTCCGCGGCCTCCGCGTCATCGCGGACGCCAGCGACGATCCGGATCTCCTCCTCGAAGTCTGCACCCGTGAGGCCCGCGACCTGCAGGACGGCGACGCGATGGGCGAGCTCGCTCGCTCCGCCGCGCCGATCCTCGACGCGCGTGGCGACCTCGAAGGCGCCCTCGATTGGCTCACCCGCTGGACGGGTCTGTCGACTTCGAACGAGGACGCCTGGACCCGCCGCGCGGATCTTGAACGGCGACTCGATCGCCCCGAGGCGGAAGTCGACTCGCGACGCACGCTCGCCCGGCTGCTGTCGGGTCCGGAGCGCGTCGACGCGCTGCTCCGTCAGGCCACGCTCCACCGCACGCTCGGCCAGACCACCGAAGCCGGCACCGCCCTCGAGCAGGCCCTCGAAGACCGACCGGGGGACGAGACCGTCCTGACCTCCCTCTGCGAGGTCTATCGCGCGCTCGGCCGCCCCCAGGACCTCGTCCGCGTCCTGCGCCTGCTCGCCGACTGCCTCCCCCGAGAAGACCAGGCCGAGCCCCTCGAAGAGCTCGCCGCGACCCTGCAGGACCCGCTCGGAGACCTCGATACCGCGATCGTCGTTCGCTGGCGCCTCGCGGAGCTCCCCGATTGCCCGGCCGAAGCCCCCGGAAAGCTCGAAGCGCTGCTGGAGCTCGCGGGACGTTATGCGGAGCTCGCCCATCTCCTCTTCACCCGCCGCCAGCAGCTGGGCGACGATACGAACGAAGCCTTCGAGCTCGATCTGCGCCGCGCGACGCTGCTCCTCGACTCGCTCGGCCACTGTGAGGAGGCCGCCGAGATCTTCGCTGCGCTCCACGAGCGGCATCCCAAGAGCGACGAGATCCTCGATCTCCTCGAACGGGCACTGCGCGCGGGGGACGATGCCGCGGGGCTCTGCGACCTGCTGGAACGGCGCGCCGGCTGGGCGGAGAACGACGAGAAGCGGGCGGACCTCGAGCTCGAACGCGCGACGATCACCGAAGAGGCCCTCGGCGAACGACAGCGGGCGTGCGACCTCTACGCGCGGATCCTTCGCGACTTCCCCGACGCCCCCGCCGCGGACCGCGCGGATCGCCGACTGGAGCGCCTCCTCGAGACGCTCGGCGAGTGGGATCGCCTCCGCGACCACCTCCTCGACCGCACGGAGCAGATCCGCGGCGACGAAGAGATCTCCCTGCGCGAGCAGATCGCGACCCTCTGCCGCGACCGCCTCCAGGACATGGCCGCCTGCGCCGAGCAGCTCGAACGCATCGCGGAGATCACGACCGACCGCGTCCACGTGTGGCAGCAGCTGGCGGACATCTACGCCCACGACCTGAATCGACCCGGCGACTGGCTCCGCGTCGTCGAAGCCGAGCTCGCCACGGAGCCCGACGAAGCGCGCGAGTTCGCGCTCCGGGTCAACGCGGCGCGGCTCTGTCTCGACGACGAGAAGCGGCCGGCCGACCGGGACCCCGAGGCCGCCTACGCCCACTACGAGCGCGTCCTCGAGCTCGAGCCGACCCACGCCGAGGCCGCCGAAGTCCTCGCGATGCACTACGGAAAGCAGGCGCGTCACGACGACACGGCCCGGATCCTCGAGGCCCGCCTCGCGCACCTCGACGATCACTCGACCGCGGACGCCCTCGACCTGCGGCTGCGCCTCGCGACCCTCTACGCCGACCGGCTCGATGACGACGAGCGCGCCCGCCCCCACTTCGAAGCCGCCCTCGAAGGGCTCGGTGCGCGCGCGACGATCGCGGATCCGCTGGCCGCGCTCTACGAGCGAGGCGACGACGACGAGGCCCTCGCCGAGCTCGCTCGCTCGGTCCTCGAGCGCGAAGACCTCCAGGCGGAGGCCCTCGTCTGGCGCGTCCGGCTCGGCCGCGCGGAACACGCCCTGGGTCGTTTCGACGCCGCCGCCACCGCCTACCGGGCGGCCGCCGTCGACTCTCCGGACGATCGCGAGATCGAAGACGCCCTGATCGAGATCTACGAGCACGAGGGCGAGTCCGAGCCCCTGGTCGAGCTGCTCGAGAAGCGCCTGCCCTTCGCGCGCCAGGACGAGACGATCGAGCTCCGCCTGCGCCTGGCCCGACTGCACGCCGACGCGCGCGACGAGCCCGAGGAAGCGCTGCGCCACCTCGAAGGCATCCTCGACGCGCATCCGCAGCACCGCGACGCCTTCGCCCACGCCCTGGAGCTCGCGCAGCGCATGGCGGCCCCCGAGCGTCTCCTCTCGCTGCTCGACCGCGCGCTCGAGACCACGCTCCCCGACGAGGAGCGCGCCTCGCTCCTCGAGCGCCGCGCGAAGCTCCTGGCGGAGGAGCTCGACAGCCCGGAGCAGGCGGTGCTCGCCTACCGCGAAGCGCTCTCCTTCGACCGTCAGCGCGAGACCGTACGCAGCGCGCTGCGTACGCAGCTCGAACGACTCGAGCGCTGGCCGGCCGTCCTCGACTGTCTCTTCGTCGAAGCGATGGAGTCTCCGACCGACCAACGGGTCGCGATCTACGAAGAAGCGGCCGAGATCGCCTGGTCACGGCTCAGCCCGGACGCGTCGCTGCCCTGGCTCGCGCGACTTCGCGAGGAGCGCCCCGAGGACCCGGAGCTCTTCGCGCGCCTCGCCGAGGTCCACCGCCGCGCGGGTCGCTTCGAAGCCGCGCTTCGCGCGCTCGACGAGGAGCTGCTGCGCCGCTCGAGCGACGAAGAACGCTGCGATCTCCACCTCCAGCGCGCGCGCCTCCTCGAACGCGAGCTGCACTCGCCGGGTCGGGCCATCGGGGCCTACCGGGAGGCGCTCGAGCTCGCGAACGACCCCGACGAGATCCTCGCGGAGCTCGACCGGCTGCTCGACCTGATGGGACGCCCCGGCGAGCGTGCCGAGATTCTCGAAGCCCGCATCGAGGGAAGTCCCGAGCGCGAACGGACCCCGCTTCGCCGCACGCTCTCCTCCCTCTACTGTGTCGATCTCTCCCGCCCCGAGCGCGCGGTGCCCCACCTCGAAGCGATCGTCGATGCGACGACGGAGCCCCTCGATCGGATGACGGCGCTCGGTGCGCTCGACGCCGCTCTTCGGGCCGCGGGCCGACACGATGCCTGGATCGCAACCGCGGAAGCCGAGCTGGCGCTGATCGAGGCCGAGCCGGCGGTGGCCGAGAACACGCCCGCGGAGTTCGAACGCTATCTGCGGGAGGAACTGGCGCGCACCTGGGACGAGCTGATGGGCGACGCCGATCGCGCACTCGCCCACCTCCGGATCCTGTGTCGCGACGAGACCCGGGCCACGAGCGAACAGCGCGAACGACTGCGTGCCCTGCTGCGCCGCACCGGACGTCGCGCGGAGCTAGCCGTGGAGCTCGCCGCCCATCTCGAAGACGGACGAGGCGACGCCCACGACTGGCTGGAGCTCGGTCGGCTGCGCGAGGAGGCCCTTCTCGACCTCGGCGGAGCGCGGACGGCCTACCGGGAGGCCGAGGTCGACGGCGAGCTTCGGCTGGCCGCGATCCGAGGACAGCGCCGCACGAGTGAACGCCTTCGCGACTGGGACGCGGTCGCCCACGCCCTCGAGGCCGAGTACCACGAGACGGATCGGCTGGACCGCCGCGAACGGGTCGCCCTCGCCCGCCGCCTGGGGGACCTCTGCTGGCAGCGCCTGGGCTCCGGCGAACGCGCCGCGTCCGGCTATCAGCTGGCC